>JAABVA010000256.1_pt1 | contig 69852 bp, 64 predicted proteins | sample 5560331 | NCBI WGS metagenome assembly JAABVA01 (sample SAMN12812661, study PRJNA571458) | rock metagenome | isolation source: Antarctica rocks | place: Antarctica: Victoria Land, Mt New Zealand sud | collected 2016-01-07
TAGAAAAGAAGTTGATTATGAGATCGAATCAAAGATGTTCCTGAATGAAAGAAACATCGTTACAGCGAGATCTTTCAAGAAGCTAGATGACAAAATGCTCGATTCTTTCATCAATCTAGATCTCGTCGACTCTTCATATAAACTGGAATTATCAGAGTCTATGCGTGTTCATGATGTATTTCATCCTGATCTGCTTCGTTCTGCCGTCGACGATCTCTTGCCTGGTCAAAAGAATGAATTCTCAGGTTCAATAGTGATAAACGACGAAGACGAGTGGAAAATCGATGATATATTGAATTCTCGCCGGTATCGAAGACGACTTCAGTATAGAGTCAAATGAAATGACTATGACAATGATCTCAATTGATACAACGCTGATGACAACGAATTTATGAACGCTCAGAAGGTCGTTGACGATTTTCATATTCAATACTCGAACAAATCGCGCTAATCGACAATTCAACCAATTACGATTTAACAGGCCTGAGCCTGTGAAATCATGATTGAGCAATCAATCGAGCCGAGCAGAAAATACATTCATGCGGACATGAATCGTCGAAGGGGGGGGGTAATGTCACGATCCTAGCCTTGCCAGGCTCAGCCTTCTAGCCTTATCAGGCCTATTCTCGCTTCGTCACCTTGACTAGTCCCTATTGGGCCTAGCGTCGGCTGAGGAACACACATATGTAGCCAGCTTCTTTCCCGTAGCTATCTTTCTTCCTTAGCATTTATCTTCTAGTTAAATGACATCTCTATCTGACTCGCTCTAGGCAGGCCCCTAACAAAAATGATAAATCATTTAATTACGTGATTAAACACTCAATAAAATTTGACAATGTTTCTTCATGCTTTTCTTTATGATTTTCTTTATGATTTTCTACTTGTGCTATTTTATTTACTTTTCTTGTGCACAATGCACATATTAAACTATGTAAATAATTATTATTTAGTTAATTTATTAAATTAATTATGAATTAATTTATTATATGATTGCAATAACTAGTCATTGATTCAATATTAAAATGATAAAATTGAATGACTGTTATTTGATATTAATTGCGCTGATTGAGTCTAGAAATTAGCATATGAGCAGATTTATCAATTCAGATTTTAGCAACTAAATGCATCAAATTTTCGTTTTGTTGATGCTTATTTAATAAGTTCTGAGTCAGTAATAGCTGAAAACTGTGTTACTTTTCATTGATAACAGACTTGCTTGAGCAGTCAATAAATCTAGTAAGATTGCTATGTTTGTTTATTTGTCATAATTAGCAACGCAGTTGCTTTTATCGACTGATTTTGATGTCACATCACTAACGTGCTGAAATCTTAATTATTTGATCTGTAAAACGATTGACTCTTTTATTAAAGTTGCAAAAGCTAAATTTATTACAGTTAATTGTTTGATTTTCAATAAAGTTCAACTTATTTACTCGCTCATCTACTCGCTCATCTACTTGCTCATTTACTCGCTCACTTACTCGTTCATCTACTTACTCATTTACTCGCTCTATCAATCTCTCTATCAAACGCTCTACCAAATTTTCTATCAAACGCTTTATCAAATTTTCTATCAAACGCTTTATTGAATTCTCTGTCAAATTTTCTACCAAACGCTTTGTCAAATTCTCTATCAAACGCTTTATCAAACTCTTTATCAAACTCTTTATCAAACATTTTATCAAACATTCTATCAAATGCTTTATCAAACGCGTTGATTGAACGCATAAAACATGTTAAACAATGCTTAAAACAATGCTTTCTACATGACTTGAGAACAGTACTGTTATCTTTGTGATTAGTAATCTTCGCTTTCAGTCGAAGATCAACGCTAGAAAATTCAAAAAATTCAGAATTTTTACTTCTTTTTACTTCTTTCTTTCTTCATAGAACAGTTTCTACTTTCTATTTCATACGAAATAATACTAACTGACTCAATAAAATACACTCTTCATGACTCAATATTGAACTTTCTACTGATCTTTCTGCTGATCTTTTGATTAAGCTTTTTACTGATCTTTTTACTGATCTTTCTACTGATCTTTCAATCAAGCTTTTTACTGATCTTTCAATCAATCTTTCAACTGATCATTCTACTGATCACTTTACTCGTCACTTTACTCATCATTCTACTCATCATTCTACTCGTCATTCTACTCGTCATTCTACTCATCATTCTACTCGTCATTCTACATGCTCATCATTCTACATGCTCATCACTCTACTCATCATTCTAGTCATCACTCTACATGCTCATCATTTACTCGCTCATTTACTCACTATCTACTCACTCACTCAAATTCTCTATCAAACGCTCTATCAAACTTTCTATCAAACGCTCTATCAAACTTTCTATCAAATGCTTTATCAAACTTTCTATTAAACGCTCTATCAAATTTTCTATCAAACACTCTATCAAACTTTCTATCAAATTCTCTACCAGACTTTCAATCAAACACTTTATTAAACTTTTTATCAAATTCTCTATCAAACTCTTTATCAAACACTCTATCAAACTCTCTATCAAACTAAGCTTTCTACTTGAGTTATTGACTGAGCTATTGACTGAGCTTTCTACTGAGCTTTTTACTGAGCTATCTACTGATCTTTCTACTGATCTTTCTACTGATCTTTCTACTGATCTTTTTACTGATCTTTCGATCGAGCTTTCTACTGAGTTATTTACTGATCTTTCTATCGATCTTTTGACTGATCATTCTACTGATTACTTTACTGCTTACTTTACTCATCATTCTACTCATCACTCTACTCATCATTCTATTCATCACTCTACTCATCACTCTACTCATCATTCTATTCATCATTCTACTCATCATTCTACTCATCATTCAAGAATCAAATTTGTTCTTTATTGAGCATTAAATACGACTTTATTGAACAGTCTTTATGATTTCTACATGACTCTCTACATGACTTTCTACATGATTCTTTACATGATTCTCTACATGACTCTTTACATGACTCTTTATTGAACATTCTACATGACTTTCTACTGAACATTCTACATGACTCTTTATTGAACATTCTACATGACTCTTTATCGAACAGTCTTCATGATTTCTTTCATGACTCTCTTCATGACTCTCTACCTCATTAGTTTATTCATTAACTTTCTCATTAACTTTTTCGTTGACTTTCTCATTGACTTTCCCAGCGCATATATTAAATTGTGTAAATAGCTATTATTTAGTTAGTCAAATTAATTAGTAATTAATCTATTATACGATCGCAATAATCAATAAGTTCTGAGTCAGCAATAGCTGAAAACTGCGTTGCTTTTCATTGGTAACAGACTTGCTCGAGCAGTCAATGAACCTAGTAAATAAGACAGCGACAGAATTCAATATTATTTCAGATTTAACGAAGATCAGACTGTAATTTGAGCTACTGCGCTCAGATGTAGTAGTTGAAACTTACGTAGTAAGCAAGAAGCTAACTCAAAAGGGCTTAGTCGCCGTCGCTTACTCGAATAGATGTAGCGCATCTAGTCTTGAAGGGGCTAGGTTTCATCTACCTACGTCTGAGGTTCTGAGGCAAAACAAACAAACAAATGTTCGTATGCTTAGTCATTGGTGAGGTTCCCCCTACTAGTATTGTAGATCATAGAACCTTGTGGCGGTCAAAGGGATAGAAACTCCCAAGAGCACGAGGTATGCGGTTGTCGAGCTGAGAACGATAATAAGCTCAAATTTCTGGCGGACGAAGCCCTCAAAATGAACCAGATTACCAGTCACTGGGTTCTAGCGCGTCATTCAGACGAGTCGACTTCAGCGATGCAGATGCGCGGAATTTTGCACCACATCAGTCTGCTCAGCGCTCTTTTCCAAACATGACGACAAATAAGTACTCGTCATAGTTCTCATATACATTCAGGACAGACAGCAATTTTGTCGTTGGGAAGAGCGAGATATTGACGACTTGCGCGCTGCGATCTGGCTTTGGCCGTCGTAAGAATCTCTCTTAGCGACTTGTACTCTTTTGTATCCTGTCGCATTACAGAGCTTTGGCGCATACTACTGGTGGTAGTCGGAAGATACCAATGCACCTGGAAGAGCTTCTCCTCCATTGGATGGACTGAAATACAATAGCCGATTAGACGACATCATCGGCATATAAACTTGGATTTACATCTCGTCTGGCACCTTACACTGTCAAGTACTTCGAATCAGTAAAACGAATACCGGAATCTACAATATATCGTCTATTTCCGAACAACATGTACCACATGGCTGTCATCCATTTCTTCTTACTAACCAATTACGTACTCGGCAAGGCCCTCCCACCGTCCTCTCCGTCAGCACCCCCGGCCCCATCTGGAGCTCAATGCAGCGAAGCCCAAGAATGGCTCATCCCAACCTTCAAAGACAGCGACTGCGTCGAAGCCGTCAACCGCTTCTTCTACACCGACTACTACCGCTTCAGAACCACCCGCTACGAATTCCACAACCGAGGCACCCCAGACAGCACACGCTACCCACGCAAGATTCTCCCCCGCCGCTACACCATCGCCACCTGCACCGTCGTCATCGCCATGCTGTGGGACTTCCCGACCGAGCCGCCCCTGCCCCCGCTGCCGGGCGAGCCGTCCGGGCCGTTCAAGAAGGTGGATGTGATGAGTTTCCAGCAGGTGTTTGAGAGCTTGAGAAGGGTGACCGTGACATGTGGCGAGGAGAACAATTATATGGGGTGGGAGGCTATGGGACGGGATCTGAGCGTTGGCGTATTTGTAATGGCAACCGGGAGTGAGCTGGAGAGGAACATTCGTATTGGAGTTGAGCCGTCGATGGTTGCGGCCGGGAGGCTGCTGAATTCTACCAGTTCGACGGCTGCAACCGGCGGACTGCTGAACTCATTCAATGCGATTGGCGGTGGGACTGGCGTGCAGATCTCGTAGCGTTCAGATATGGCATCGGTCTTTATTCACTTCCGTTAGTAGGTATAAGAGGACTGTTCTACCGTTGAAGCCCAGTTCATTCTTTTCGGGAAAGTTCAAATGAACGCTCTGCCGTGGAAATCAGAAATATACCATCGACGCTGGCAGAGAGTCGTGATTCTCGAATGGTCCCTGAAAGAAGAAAGTTGGCTAACTTGTAGGTGCGAAGTCCGACACCCCAATCCTCCATCCCTCCTTCTCATTGGGGATATAATTTAATTCTAGATAGAATGAGCTCAGTACAATATTCTACACCTACTAAACTGACAACATGCTAATTTCTTAATAGTTTGCTGCTTTCTTAAAACATCAATAACGCACTGTATGTATCATCTGTCTGAGTTCTTGCAGTCGTTTCGATTGTCGTTCACATTCACGCAAGCTTCAACACATTAATTCTTGAGAGGTTATCCGTGCCCCCCATTTTCGCTCATCCTTCGCTTATACCTACACTTCAACCGTCTGACTAAAGATGTCGATGTTCACTGTATTCTGAACACTTGCAAGAATGAGAAGGTCTCTGTCGATGTGAGTCTTTCTCATCACACAGCGATCGCTCACAATTACGATATTAAACTAGAACCATGCCCTCTCAAGCGTCGTCAGTGATCGACCTGACGATCGATTTGCCGACAAATGAGAAAACATATGAAACCACAGACGAGACAATGTCTGACACTCAAACACCAGCGTCTTCCGTGCACAGCTGACCATCTCAAGCTCTGATCCACTCAGACGCAGCGAGTACGAGGGCGCTGAAAGAGCATCGATCCATCAAGTTATCGACGTATGAAGTTATGTTCATGAGCACTTCTCACCAAGATGGCAGCGGAGTGCAGTTTGGGAAACTGATAGTGAACATTTCGTCTACATTTATTGCGACCGACAATCGACTATTGCAGCATCTTGAGCGAGACTCGGAATGGCTTCAGCAACAGTATGGCCAATATGAACCGATTGGCGAAGACTTTGTCACGAAATTTGCATATGAGGAATATGCAGCCCTGACCATGTTTGACCATTCTATTAATGGTATGTCCTCTCCATTTAAAGAAGCACTACCTGTTGACAGTGCAGATGGTAACACGAGCGTCAGCTGTTGTGCCTGGCGCGGTTGATGCGGAACCGATCGTGATTTATGCGAATCACATCAACAGGACATCTACGGACCATGGCTCAGATCAGCTAAGACCGATAGCTCCGGGTCGGGACCGCCTGAGCGGTTTAAGGCCGATATGTCAACCGCCAGGCGCTAGCTAATGGAACGCCAACACGAAGACGAAGCACCGCCTGTCGGACGTGTTTGGTCACTGGTGTGTGATGGACGGTATGCTCGCTGTCTGCATATCAATGTCTGCCCATTTACCACGCAGGTCGCCCGTCAAGACAGCCATCCAGTACAACAAATACTATCTCTCATTTTCTAGCCCTCACCACAAAGACGACCATGGCCGGGGGATATGACAACAGTCAGCCTCAGGGCTTCTCCAACCGCATCAAGAAGGTGGTCATTGTTGGTGTACGTCGAGTTTCCACGCCATCGCGTGTAAGTTAAGACAGTCATCTCTAACTGAGTGACAGGCCGGCGCCCAGGTGGGAAAGCACATAGCAGAGCACTTGCTCAAGACCGGCAAGCGTATTGTGACGCCCATCGCACGCCCCAGCAGCACCAGCAAGCTGCCCAAAGGTGTCCAGATTGCCCGCGTCGACTACAGCGGCGACAACGACGCGACATCGATGGAGACGCTCCGGGAACAGCAGGTCTTAATCATCACCATGTCGATGCCGGCTCTGAGCGACACCATCACCAAATTCGTGCGCGCAGCCGCTAAGGCCGACGTGCCGTATGTTCTGCCCAACTGGTTCGGTCATGATGCCGCCAATAACACGCTGTGCAACGATAGCTTGCTTGGCCGCAAAACAACAGCTTGCTTCGCCGCAAAGCGACAGCATCTGCGCTGAGATCGAGAGCCTCGGCATCAGCTCGTACCTGCTGCTGGTCTGCAACTTCTGGTACGAGTTTAGCTTGGGCGCCGGAACGGATCGCTACGGCTTCGATTTCAAGAAGCGCTTCTTCGTCTTGTTCGACGACTGCAACGTGGCTATCAACACCATCACTTGGCCTCAGTGCGGTCGAGCTATCGCCAATCTGCTGAGTCTGAAGGAGCTCCAAAACGACGAGACGGACCGGTCGCTCACGCTGTCGCAGTTCCGCAACAGCTCCATCTACATATCGAGCTTCCGACTTAGTCAGCGCGACATGTTTGAGAGTGTCAAGCGCATCACGGGAACCACCGATGCCTATTGGACCATCACCTACGAGTCCGCCGAACAGCGCTGGAAGGATGGCCAGGCCGCCCTGCAGCAGGGCAACATGAAGGCTTTTACGGAGATGCTTTACAGCCGCATGTTCTTTCCCAACGGCGAGGGCGACTATCAGTCCAGTTGGGGCCTCCACAACAACCTGCTCGGCCTGACCGTCGAAGATTTGGACGAGTTCACAGCTATCGGCGTCCGCATGGGAGAGAACGGCGAGGTGTCCCAGTCACACTAAGGGAGGAGCGGTACTGCTTGCGATATTGCGATACGGACTGGCCAAGTCTTGGGGAGGGATATAGCTCTAATGAGAAGCCCAGCTGTGAGGCTCTCAGCGATTTCCTCGGGCGCATATGTTGCTAGAGAGGTCGCTGTTTTCAGGCTCGTCGTCATATTGAAGAAAGTGGCCAGTGTTGAAAACTTCGTCGAATTGCGCTTCGTCCCCCCGGTATACGGTTACGGTAAACTCGAAATCGTCCCGGATGAGTGTGCACCTCAACTGATTGCATTAGGAGATAAAGCTCCCAGGACGGATCTTCGTCCTAGGAGGAACATCCTTAGCGCGCCATCTCTCCCAGGACTCTCCTTGTCCTGGCTAGATCCTCCTGGGCATTAAGCTGGGGGGATTAAATATAAGCTCCCATGGGGACTGGCCATGATATGGGCGGTGTCCGAAAAGGGAAGTCATCGAGACTGTGGATATAAGAGTCCTTATTGGGACTCCCGACAATCCACGCCTTCGACAAGCCACTCCTTAGGAGAAGAGCAGTAGCGTCTCTTGACCCTCGACTCACTAATATTTTCCAACTGTAAAGGTCCGCTTCTTTGGTTGGGCTCTTGCTGAACGGCTGGTAAGCCGTGATCGTCTGGCTCTATAAAGAGGTTCCTGGGCTGGTTAGTCTGGTTGTCAGAGTCAAGATCCGGTTCTTGTGTGATACGCCGAGAAGGTAAAGGGGTAGAAGCCTGCTAGCCAGATAAGTCGGTATGGCAAGGTGTAGAGGCCGGAGTTGGCAAATGCTTCGGACGTGGAAATTCTTCAACTGTTGTCACGTACTCGTCATAGGCGGCTGGATGATTGACGGCGTAATCGGTAATCCTGTGGTCCTGTGGCATGCGGACTAAACAATTGAACGCCTAACAGGACATTAATGATTAGGTAGACTTGAAGGAGCAGGTGAGAGAATAGGACAGTTCTGAACCTTGTCCACCCTAAACGTGCAAAGATTATCGTCGTGTGCAAAAACCTAATCATGCCACACTATCACTTACTCAAGTACCTAGTAAGCTTATAAACGAATGAAATAAATGTATAATGAAGATCATTGAGTTAGTGATTGAGCAAAAGAGCAATAACGACTTTTATGCCTAGAATTTAGATAAAGTATTCCCTAGATTTAGGGGGCGGCCGCCTGGAAGTTAGCGGGGATCGGCTATGGTTGGGCTTCAAACTAAAAAAACCTACTCAAGAGTATCTTTATCTTTTTTGTATCAGTATAACCTTTCAGCTCACTGGAACGTCTTTGCAGCGGATATCTTATGGAGCTCTCTTTAGAGGGTGTAGGCTTACGAGCCATGAGTCTTTCAGTAGTATGGTTATAGGCGAGCCAGCTGTTACAACTGTTCGTCAGACGTAGAATACTTAGAGTTAGCGAGTCTCAAGGCTTCAATTCAACTGAAGGTCGTAGAGAATGCGCAGTACAGTCGACAGGTTTCGATTGCAAGAAGGAGGGACACATCGAGAGAGAAGGCTTAACAGAACAGTGTGTTTGTACCTCAAAGTGTGAGTTGCATGTGTCTAAATGCTCTTCACACAACATAGAATGGCAAATACATCTATCGAGCTGTATGTAGTAGGTTTTGTGAGTAGTATAGTACGAGTACAGTACCTACAGTACTCTCTATCCAGGCAATTCAAGTAGCGTGCCGGTCAAAGCGGGGTGTGTGTGTTGCCTCTGTGGTTGCCGTTTAGCTGGTCGCAACACCCCTGAGGCCGAAGGCAACCGCCCCCCCTGCCACCCATTACTTAACCTGAACCTGTCACCCTCTTCAACCCAAACACTACCCAACTCCCCCCCCCGAACTTACCTACCCCTAAATAACCACTTTTATCACTAAACCACCCGTTTTCATCCCCGACGAAATAGGTTTGACAACCAAGGACTTGGGGTACTCAACATGGCCCGACCTAAGAAAGAAGACAAGCCGAAAGACTCTGCGAGTTTGCAAGTCAGTATTGAGGACTTCGTTCGCACCAGGGACTCGGTAAGCCCCATTCATTTCCTTTCTTTGAGCTTTGTCGCGCCTTCACCATCAACACATCGTCGCGTCTCACCCACCACACCATGTCCGTAAGCCTACTCACGATCACCCTCATTAAACAATCTGCCGTCATGTCAGATCACAAGTACATGACGGGACCGCAGTCCGAAGCTGCCCTAGAATGCGTCACTCTTCTCACCAACCCCTGCAAGGTTGTTGGCGAAGTAGCTTTTAAGATCGCGCGCAACATTGCGTTCGGTGCCTGTCATCCAGAGCTAAGCCAGCTAATTATCACGCCCCAGGTTGTCACCGGCCTTGCTACCCTCCAGTCCGCGGTTCAAGATCTTTCACGCGCTTATATCGCGCACACCAATACGGTCATCGGCAAAGGTTCTGGCTCTGCTCTTGAGCTGATGAGTGTCGCGAACCCCCTTGGGCCTGGTGATAACGTTCTCTTCACTGGGCGCACCGCTACTCCAGGTCCGAATGCAGAGGCAGCTGAGAGCAAGAAGAGGAAGAGGGCGCCCCATGATAAATTCGCGCCTAAACGCCCTGTGACTCCGTACTTCTTGTATATGCAGACTGCTCGGTCCGAGATTTCTAGTGAGATGCCTCCGGGCCACACCGCGAAGCAGGTTGCCGACGAAGGGACAAAGAGATGGCTCGAAATGCTGGCAGAGGAGAAGGAGGTGAGTGACTCTTCTATCTTAAATCAGTTGACATCGATGGCTGACAAGAGCTCGAATCGCAGAAATGGAGCTACAAATATGGTGTGAACTTCGCGCGCTATAAAGAGAAAGTGAAGGCCTACAAGGAAGGCAAGCCGATTCCGGAAATCAGCGATGCCGAAGCCAAGAAGCTCTACGATGAGCAAAGGAAAGCTGGCGGATTTCCGGACCCACCTCCCGACGATTCAGCTATCGAGGAACCCGATGACCATGAAACTTCCGATGCTTCGACTTCGGACGACGACACCCCAGAACCCATCAAAGCTCGTTCCCCACCCCGAACCAGCAAGCGGAGCAAAAAGGACAAAGAGTCACCAGTCAAGCCAACGCCAACTAAGGTGGTCGAGCGAGCGTCGAAGTCAACGGAGGTGGAGAGGAAGAAGAAGTCGCGGAAGAGTGCCAAAGCTAGCGACGAAGCCGTGGAGGCCAAGAAGGAGGCAGATGAGGTTGCAAACTCATCAGTCCTGACGAGCCAAGATAACCAGCAGAGGAAGAAGTCTAAAGGGAGGAAGCGTAAGAGTGAGGCGGCTGACGCTTGAAGGAAAGACAGGTAAACGTCTGGGCTTTGGCGATGGAGTAGGCACTCGTTCGATTTTTCTGAAGAGGGGTTTCCTTGGGTGAAAATTAAAAAGGCTCTTTTATGGAAGGAAATGTATTCGGGTTAACTCACCTTTCGCTCCACCCGAGATTTGAGTGCCTTCTTTCTTTTTTAGCGGGCAGGATCGTCATTACATATTGAAGCAGAGGTACATCGAGGCTTTTCGACATAATTCTATCCAAAAATGCACCGTCCCGAAACGTTCAAGGCTTCGGCGATTGATGGTCATGCTGACTTCGAAACCTAAGGTAGACCCAATAACGTGCGGACAGGGGCAGTTCGATTTCCCGCAGTTCACTCGCCTACCTTAATCAGACCCCGCAACTCCCATTGCTAACCCCAACATCCTTCCTTCTGCTTTTACATATGACTATGACCTGTACAACAGTCAAGACACTAGGCCTTTGACTCAGATCTAACTAGTCACTATTGACGTTCTACTATGCATCTTGTACCTAGAGAAGTACACTCCTCTCTCAAGAACCTTTCATTGGACATACTAACTTACTTAGATCGATAAGCTAGTTACCTCACAGTTAGGATTGCTTGCCCAACGTCGTCTTGCCAGAGGCGTCAAGCTGAACCATGCAGAAGCAACCGTACGCTCCCATCTCCAATCTTACTATCGAAGTGTCCGATAACAGCATCGTAGGCTTTGATAGCCAACAACCTGCAAGAAGTATGACTGTGCTAAGAACGTGGGAACCGAGTGCTGAACGAGGTCTTCCAGCTCGTTCGCGATGGCAATCACTCCGTCGCAGACCTCATGTCAATCGGCAAGACCATGCTCGGCAGGCGCCACGTCCAACCCTCAGTGATGTCTACCCTGACCGAGCTCATGATCGAAGGTACATTCCCAACGGGCACGTACCTCGTAACAGTTCACCACCCAATCAGCTCCAATGACGGCGATCTGGAAAAGGCGTTGTATGGCAGCTTCTTTCCTATACCTTCTAAAGACCAGTTTCCTCTGCCGGATGCTGCAGAATTAGAACCGCAGAAGATTCCGGGCGCTGTGGTGCCGGTAAATGAGGAGAGAGTGGTGCTTCGCGACGGGAGGAACAGGATACGACTAAAAGTCACTAGCACAGGCGACAGACCAATACAGGTGAGTTTCACATAGCATACATCGTCTCCTATCCAGCGTTCTAAGATGACATCTAGGTCGGCTCCCATTACCACTTGATCGAAGCGAACCCACAGCTCGACTTTGATCGTCTCAGAGCATATGGCTATTTCCTAGACATAGCTGCAGGTACGTCCATAAGATTCGAGCCGGGAGATACAAAGACCGTGACTCTCGTTGAAATGGGGGGGCACAGAGTTATAAGAGGCGGCAATACTGTAGCTCCAGGCCATGTTGACATGTCCCGAGCAAAAGAGATACAAGAAAGGTTACAAAAAGGAGGATTCGCACATACACCAGAACCCACAGGTGACGGCGTTCATATCGAGCCATTTTCTATGACTCGCGAAGCATACATTGGCATGTTCGGGCCCACCGTTGGCGATGTTGTGCGGCTGGGTTCGACAGATCTATGGATAAAGGTGGAGAAAGATTACACAGTCTACGGCGATGAATGCAAATTTGGCGGTGGCAAAACTCTTCGAGAAGGCATGGGCCAAGCCAGCGGTCGACCTGACGCTGAATCACTGGATACAGTAATAACGAATGCACTCATTGTGGACTGGAGCGGCATCGTAAAGGCAGATATTGGCATTAAGAACGGAGTAATTGTTGGGATTGGCAAAGCCGGCAATCCTGACACCATGGATGGCGTCGACGCGGTATTAGTTGTAGGTTCCTGCACAGATGTCATTGCGGGCGAGGGAAGTATCATCACCGCCGGCGGACTGGACACGCACATTCATTTCATCTGTCCGCAACAAGCGTATGAGGCCATCGCTTCAGGTATCACAACAATGCTCGGAGGCGGGACAGGACCAAGCACAGGCACCAGTGCAACCACCTGCACGCCTGGAAGGGTTCACTTGCAGCAAATGCTTCAAGCTTGCGATGAATTACCTATCAACATCGGTATCACCGGAAAGGGCAACGATAGCAGCCCAAGAGCACTGCAAGAGCAGTGCGATGCCGGTGCCGCTGGGCTGAAGCTGCACGAGGATTGGGGAACTACTCCAGCAGCTGTTGACACATGCTTAAGCGTCTGTGACGAATACGACGTCCAATGCCTCATCCACACCGATACTCTCAACGAGTCCGGTTTCGTTGAACAAACAATAGCCTCTTTTAAAAATCGCGCCATTCATACCTACCACACTGAAGGCGCTGGAGGGGGTCACGCTCCTGATATCATCTCCGTCGTCGAACATGGCAACGTCCTTCCGAGTAGTACCAACCCAACCCGCCCCTTCACCCTCAATACTTTAGACGAACATCTCGACATGCTGATGGTTTGTCACCATCTCTCAAAAAATATCCCCGAAGACGTCGCCTTTGCCGAATCCCGCATTCGTGCAGAGACCATTGCAGCCGAAGACGTCTTGCACGATCTTGGTGCTATAAGTATGATGTCCTCAGATTCGCAGGCTATGGGTCGTTGTGGGGAAGTCATACTTCGAACGTGGAATACAGCCCACAAGAACAAGTTGCAGCGGGGCACTCTTAAAGAAGACGCGGGCACAGGGGCTGATAATTTTAGAGTGAAGAGGTATATCAGCAAGTACACGGTCAATCCCGCTATAGCGCAAGGTATGAGTCACGTGCTCGGGAGTGTGGAGGTGGGGAAACTGGCGGATCTGGTGCTGTGGAGTCCGGCGAGTTTCGGAACAAAGCCAGATATGGTGATCAAGAGTGGTATGATATCTTATGCGCAAATGGTGAGAATCCATTTCTACAGCTCTTGTAGTGGCTGCTAACAATACCGTCAGGGAGACCCGAACGCCTCCATCCCCACCGTCGAACCTATTATCATGCGTCCTATGTTCGGTGTAAGCTCTCCCCTCTCCCCTTTCTCGGAGTTCGGTTTTCACCTTCCATCTTCACCAATTAACCGGCCTTTCTAGGCCTTCGTTCCCCACACCTCCGTTACTTTTGTCTCTCAAGCTTCTGTCAATAGCGGCACGATAGGTACTTATAAGCTACGCAAACGCGTTGAGGTGGTCAAGAACTGCAGGAACATTGGGAAGCGGGATATGAAGTTCAATGATGTGATGCCGAAGATGAGGGTTGACCCTGAAAGCTACGTAAGTACTCTCTTACCTTTTCATGTGATGTGGCAACCTCGAAGCCGCAAGGTTCTTGTGGGAAGGTATTTGAAAGTTGGAGAATTGGTTGTGCTAACTGTGGGTTTGGCTTGATAGGTTGTTGAGGCAGATGGAATGGTTTGCAAAGCGGAGCCGGCGACGGTACTACCATTAACGCAAGGACACTATGTATGTTAAGGAACGTCGAATACAGCGAAGATGAACACGGGCAGGCTTCAGAGGTGTCTAAAGAGCTACGAGGACTTATACGGTAATGATGATGATCAGCGATATATTTACGACGAATACCTAGGTTGCAACGCAGATGCCGGTACGCTTCTACTCATTGTATAGATGCCGTTAGTCGTCAGATATATCGCAACAATGCCCGAGCTCACTCTTTCAACGTCAGAGATGGGTTGATGCTAGGTTGTGCAATCCCACCTCCATTTCCCTCCCCCTTTCCTGGATATTCCGAGCCGAGTTCTGCATTGTTACCCAAGAGCTTCAACAGCATGAAATTTCAGCTTGTTGTTGAAGGTCATTGTTAATGCCATTACATCACTACGCGCTATAGGGTTCTTAGGTATCTTCCAGCAAGACCATACAGTTGGTTTCGAGGTCAGTTCGGGTCTAATGTCGTGTGTCGCGTGAGTCGGTCCGCTTGATCTCAGCCAATGCTTTCCACTGTTCGATATCGTATAAGGTGAAGAACAACGTGCTAGGGCTAAGAATGCAGTATACTTAAGCCATGATGCTATAAAAAAATTCCTTTATTTACTAGAGCAGAACAAGTAATCCTAGTCGTTATTCCTCGATTCGCCATCTCCAAAGCTCGTGCCAGCAAAAATCATAACTCCAATTCCAGCTCGCCATGTCCCCCCCTCGAGCTCACCAAACTAACCTCACCCCATGCTAACGCGCTCGTCCCCTTTGCAGCTTTATAAGCTTCTTTTCTATGCTTGATCTTCTGGGTGAATATGTTTGTTGTTCTACGATTCTCTTCTGTAGTATGTTGCTGATCCTGGAATGGTTGGGACTCGAAGGCGGAGGTGGAGACGGAGACGTGGGAGTCTTGAGATCCATGGGCGGGTTCGTTATCGAGTGTTGCTTCCTGATCATCAGCAATGAAGTGATTCGTAAAGCATAGAGAGGAAGCGGTGGTGGAGCTAGAGGTGTCCTGAGAGGAGAGGGAGATTGGATGGGTTTGGGTGCCAGCGGGATCTTTTATTCGATTTGAGTGGGGATTTTGGGTGTCGTCTGCTACCTCTGCAGGAGGGCTGGAAGCAAGATCATGAGACTCTCGAGTATCAGTCCCGGGCTTCCTGTCATTCTTTTCTTGTCCTTTCCGTAGCATTCGCAATCCGTTCAAATTGTGGCATTCCTCCAGGTGATTTATCCATAGTTCTTTGGTATGGTAAATTGGCGCCTTTGGCTTTGAGCATCTGCCCCAAAGACATATGTATGGGCCAGTATTGCCTTTGGGCTCATCATGATTTTGGATCACGTGCTGACGGAGTTTGGGCAGCAGGTTAAAATTTTCGCTACACATCGCCCACCTGCAACGGTATTCTTTTCTTATGTTTTTGTCCTTTGACAACAGCTTAGTGCTAGGACTTAGATCTTTGAATTCTCCTTTAGTTCCTCTCTTCGAAGTGGACACTGCCGTATTTAACTCGCTCGTGAGCTGTAATGTGGGGTCAGCTTCGCCTTGAGTCGGCAGTTTGGGCTTTGGTCCCGGAGTCTTCAGCCAGCCATCAAAGGAGCTCCTAAAGTCGTTCCTTTCCTGTTTGGACAAGAGAGTATTAGATGGAGCAGATTTTCTTGAGACATCAATCTTCCTGGGACCATCAGCGGGCTTTTGGCTGAAAATGGGGCATTTAGAAGAAGTATTGCTAGAAGACATAGTCATTTGTGGCGTAGGATACTGAGATAAACCTCTGACGGGTTCCTGGCTGGTACGAGAATGCTTCCAAGGCCGCTCTTCAGGCTCAGGGACGGCATATGTGCTATTTTTCGTCCCGTTAGATCCTGTGGGTGCAACTACGGTGGTATCTTGGTCGCGTTCCTGGTCCGAGTCCACTTCTTCCTGTGTCGAATTACCAGGATAGTTTTGTGAGCTAGACTCGCCCGTTCGCCTCTTCAGTGTTTTCCGTGATGCTACTTTTTCGCCTTTGAGAAGACCCATCTCTTGATCATGAGAGAAAATAGTACCAGCGCATAGATGACCAAATAGGGAGCGGATACTCATGTCCCAAGTCCACCTCTCCTCTTCAACAGTGCAAGGATACACATCGACCGGCTTAAAAGCCTCTACTAAATGGCAGAGTTCATCGTATGATGAATGCCGCGAGTAGGGAAATTGCTATACGCACGGTTAGGCATATGAACTCATACAGATCAGACACGCCTTACGATACTTCTAGGGAGCTTTTGGGTAGACTGGTATAACTTTCGTGCTTTGATCGTCTTTGGTGCGGTAAACATGTTACCAGGAACTCTCTCTTGCTGGTGCAAAACCTCCTCTCTGCCTGCAAGTCTTGCCAGAAGCTCTGTAAGCCTCTCCAACGGGATCGAGTCGTCACAGTCTTCTAGACCGAGGGCATCTAGAGACACGCATTTCCTATGCGAAGAGAGGGCGGATGATAGAAAACTAAGCGTCTTCTCCTGCATTTGTTTGTCATGTATGTTGCTCAGACACAGCCTCATTAGCTCAAGGGCGGCTTTCGGGTCGCTAAGCTCAAGCTCATGAGCTTGTGTGAGATCTCCTTCCCCACCACCTGCACCGAGTTCTGGGATAGTAACCCCATCTTTTGAACGGGCTATAATTGGCGTGATCCAGACAACATCAGAACTGTCTAGAGTAGGACAGCTCGTGCCACGCTCGCAGCTATGTAGTCTGACTGTGTGATCACTAGTCAGACAACCAGCCTGCTCTCGATTCCCGTACTTAAAACCACATAGTACTTGAAATTCTGATGAGTGGGCTGTACCGCTGGAAGTTGGTGTAAGAGAACCGTAGAGCTCCATTTTATACCGATCAACGTGAATCCGAGTTTTGAGGGCCGACGCAAGAGCAATCCACACCTCTTCATAGCCAGGAGTCCATGCATGGAAGTGGAAGACTGTCTCTTCTGGATATCTCAAGACCTGCACGAGTAGCTCTTTTAATCCGTCTGCCTTCGTTGGAAAATTCCGATGAGGCTCACTTTTGGAAGCAAATGTTGTGTCAAGATATATCTTGTCTAATTTACGGTGGCCATGAGCATACGGAATGACGACAGGATTGCGGATCAGCGCGTTGACAAACCAAGGTTCGGACCGGATATCACCGGTGTACAGTATTGCTGTTGCAGAACCCTCAATCAGAAACATGACAGCGCCAGCACAATGGTTTGCATCTAGCAACGTCACTCGAATTGTCTTTCCCGGCCGCAGCTCGATATTGGTTGGGGCATTCAACGGGATAGGTTTGAGCAGGTTTCTCAGATGCTTGTAATGTTGTTTCCTTGTCTCCAATATGCCTTTTGCGAAGTTCATTCGATGGGGATACTTCTCGAGGCGTAGTAGAAGTTCCCTTGTAGCCAATGAACAGTAGACAAAAGGCGACTTCAAGGACTCCAGCCCTATCAAATGATCACTGTGCACATGACTCAAGAAACCTGCCAGAGGCGGTGTCCGCCCAGCGATGGTCCGGAAATAGTCAATCCTTATTTCTGGAAATTCGTCGACTATCCCCTTGAATGTCGACATAACCACAGGCCCAGACCTTGTACTGGAAAGTTTATCGGGCTAAGGATGATGTGCGAAACAGACAAGGAGCATGTGACCGTCTCGTCAGATTAATCTTGGAAGGGATAATAAAAGCTGTGCTGGAAACGAACTATGGAAGAGAGATTTGATATTTCACCTCAGCACTGACATGTTTCAAAGCGTGGAAATGTAAGAAATTCCCAAGACAGTTGGCCCCCTCGGCCATCATCGGTGTTGTTCTGCAAGCGTCAGTCCTTAGCATGTGAGTAATAAAACTGAATAGAACGTAGGTAATAAGTTATGAAGGTCTGAAAGTGTGGCCCCATCATCCTTACCTACACTTCGAGAATGGAAGTCGTCAATGTTGGGTTGGCTGGAGTTGTGCACAGACGAGCTTAGAGAAGAAGAAGGAAATTCGACCTGTCGTGCTCACAGTTAATGTTTTTGATAACGAAGATACGATAGTTGTGCAATCGTCCAGTCCAGCCCAGTCCAGTCAAGTATCTAGTCTGGTGATCATGCAAGCAGCCCTTCCTGCCCGTAAATGTACCTTAGCGGGGAGTTGTGCTGGGCCATTCAGACGCAATGGACGGGAGCATTTTCAACAGATTCCTTCACGAGACCCTGGTCGGGCATGGGATGGAGTGTTCCGCCGGTGTGACTAGAGTACTCCGTACAATCAAGAATGAACAAAGCGCCACATACGGAGTACTCTCTACTCTACCTTAAGACTCTAATTACTTACTACTGCATGTCCAGCGGTGTGAATCATTAATGTACAACCACCCAGAGTACTCGCCTGCTCACTACATATACTTTTGATGCATCATCCACTCTCCCGTAGAGGCGAATATAAAGTCAGCTCGGATACCCTCCTCCCCCCCCCTTCACCTTCGTCCATGACATCTCACACTGACAGTTTTTCTGAGTTTACGCAAAGCTTCTCTTCAGAACCTCTCTATTCTTCAAAAGAGGCAGCCTAAATGTGACTGCAACTTCCCCTCCTGATCTAGCAGCTTCAACTGACGTCGGGTACCTGAAATTAGCTTCCTTCACCCACGCTCCAATATCATCCCGGCTGCATCTTTTGAAACCCAAAGGCCATAAATAGCGAGCCAACGAAACCCCAAAGGCTCCAGACCCTACCGACGACTCGTCTGAGAAACCTTTGTCTCTTCTCTGGTCGGTCACATACCTTAAATTACACCCTTCAATTGTTGGCACCTATCTGTTGTTGAAATACATCGAAACTCGATCAGACGCTTCTCCTCCGTTATTTCCATACCTCCGACTGGATCACAACCACCCCAAAGTTGGATTTCTGTCTTACAGAGAGTGTTTGCGGGGTATCGCCGAAAATGTGCTCAATACAATCCAACTCCAACATCTCGTGCTGATAACACACGATTCTGTCCCGAGGTCTCGAAGTAGCACAAGCTAGGCACTGAAGGCCGAGCACAAGAAAAAAATATTTCCCGCATACGCCCCGGCTTTCTCCCTTTTTGTAGCACACACCGTTTACACTCCAGCATCTTCCCCCAAGATGCATAAACCAGCCATCGCTCCACTCGTCTACTCAAGACTCTTCCCTAACCCTAAACCAACAGACCCTACCAGTTTCCAAGCTCACGTCACTCGCAACCTGATCCCTGAAGTCCGATCGGAGACTGTTTGCTTCTATGGACCTATTGACTGCCTGGAGGCTCAATATCCTGGTCTAGACTACAATACCTCGACTCACCGAACACGTCTCGGTCGGTTCCCATGGCATCGGAGACTCTTTCGTGCGTTAGACGAGCTGAGACTGACCGACCACGAAATTCAGACACTTTGCAAGTGGGAAGGGACCAGGTGGGCTCGGGAGAGATATGAGAAAGATGAGAATGTTAAGATCCGGGACACGACTTGGGATGATGTGGAGTTGGCTGTACATACACGGCCAACAGCCACAAAGACACGCTTGCCGCGTGGAAACGAAGCGGTGGTGGAACCCGAAGAAATGAGTGAAGTAGAGGAATTATCAGATGACGAAGATGAGGAGATGGAGGATTCCGAAGAGGAGGGGGAAACTGGCGGAGAAGAGAGCGAAGACGAGCTCCAACAAAGCGTCGGTGTAGAGCTCAACCAGAGACTCATCGCCGCCACAGAAGCACGAGCCAGGGGCGAAGAGGCTGTTCTGGACGCCGACTGGGAGCAGTGGCTGAAGGAAGCAGCTGAGCGAGGAGCTGTCCCAGAGGTCTCGCATCTATCGGGAGCAAGCTCAAGCCAGGCACAGACTGTCACTGAACAGCCGGGTTATTATACACAGATGATCCCTGATATCTTCCGCTCGAACCCACCACCTCACATCGCCGCGTTGGCGGCTCGCTTGCCCCCACCGCCGCCGTTCATACCTCTTACCCAGCCAAACGCCGTCCTAGGTTCTGCTCCGCCTGCGCCGCCTGCTGGATCTGCGATGTAGGCGTACAAAACCCTTGTCACCTTTCAGACCTGATTGTTCACCCCCTTTGCCCGTTTCTGGCGTTGGTACTAGGATCGCTCCAAAACATAGCTGCCATCTTTATGCTTACTTTTCGAACCCTCGGAATTTTCCTTTTCCAAGACTGGCTCCTGGAATTCAGGCGTTGGTGCTCGGCATTCATCTAGGTAGACAAGAGGGCCATGGATACAGGTCTTTGGTATTCTAGTTGCATCTTGCCGCGGCGACGGTGGTATCGGTAAATGATTTCCCGGCTTTTAATGCTCTCACGAATCATGAGCTTTCTTTACCCATGCATGTTCATCAACTCCTTAGTGCTAGAGCGCATGCATACAGTTAATGAAAAATTAACACGGCATATTTCGATTTCAAACCCCAGAATCACAACTTTGAACTAATTGCCTTCCAACCATAAATTTCAGCTCATCACCCAAACCTCCCAACCACCTCCTTGCTGAACTCTGCAAATGTTACTCCCCTTCCCTCCCTCACATCCACCACCTCCCCCAAATTCGGCTGCGTGAATACGGCAAGCGTATTCCTCGCCACTCTTCCCCCGTTTAATCCTCCATCGGCTCCTCCGCCCACCCTCACAAAGTGGGGTACGGCCCTGAACTTCCCTCCCGTAATCAGTTGGAGCGCTTCGCCCGTTTGGAAAGCAAGACAAGATGGGGGAATGGTTATTTTGGTTATGGTATGAGTGCGGGAATGGATGTAGAGGCCTGTTGTTGGGGAAGGGGGGTGGGGAAGGTATGGTAGGGGTGAAAGGTGGTTTGGGGAGTTGCTGCTGGGAGGGCTAGGGTGAGGGGGGTGTTGGGATTCGTCGACGTAGAGGGCGGATGTTAGGCCGGTGAGGCAGCCATGATCGATATGAGTCGCGCACCAGGAGTCATCCGCTTCTTCTTTGGCGACTTCCACCTTCGGAGGGGTCTTGACGAGGTTGGAGGTTTGTGGTGGGAAGTAATGTAACAACCTCGCTTTCGTCGTCATACTCGTTTTCACCACATGCTCTAAATACCCGTCCTTATACCCTTCTACGTTCGCCACCGCATACCTATCACAAGCTCTTGCAACTAGCACCGCTGTATCAATAATCAGGGTGCACAGGTCCTCAAACGTCTCTCGAAACCCAGGTAAAGAGCTTTCGCTTGGCCAGACGTTAGGGGCTGTGTATTCGGAAAAGTTGGGGAAATCGGAGGCTGGGGCGTTCTGCAGGGTGGGATCTTGGTAGAAGGCACAACTGATGTAGTAGGAACCTTTGAGTGTGTCGTAGGCGCCGGATTTGAGAGACTCTTTGCCATGGGACCAGCCGGTTAGGTAATTCGAAGATGGGACGGTGAGAGTTTCTGTAGGGTTCTGAGTATGTGAAGAAGCTAAGTCAAGGACGTTGACGAGGATTTGGAGGAGGTGAGGACTCAATACCTAGTTCTTCAGGGGGTAGATTGGCAAGGTAAGAGGAGTAGGAAAGCAGCCTATGGCGAAGCTCAACAAATCTTGGTTCAATGTCTTTGACAATCAAGATACCCAGTGACAATGGACCAAATGCTTCTTCTAGTCTTTCGAAGGGCACGGCTGCTACGAAGATTGTCAGACGCGGAGCATTGAGATGGAGGAATTCCGAAAGGCCGACATTCTTTCAGGTCTGCGAGACTGACTGTAACAGCCTCATGAGCTACTTCACTAGGAGCTTTTGGGCTCATGGCGGCTGGAGCCAAGTACTTGCTGGTTGTACTTCGTACAGAGCATTGTCATGGAACTGCAAGCCGCCCACACCCCACTGGGTTACTTGGCTTAACCCTGCTTGTCGATTAGGGCTACGCTAGGGGCCGGGCCGCGGAGAGTGCCGATGAACTTCGTTTACCTTAAAAGGTAGGTGGCACGGGTGGGTAGTTCTCATGTCTGCTTCCGACAGAAATATAAGTAAACAGTGCACAGTGGCATTCCAACCAGGAGAAGAAAACTGTTTCTACAATTACCAACACTTTACCAGCCTTGATCATGGTCAAACCACTGTCCTTCAAAGGAGACAAGAAGTCCAGAAAGCGCAAAGCTCCAAGTGGAGATAATGACGATGCCGCCGACAGCTCTTCCAAAGCACTTACAGTTTCAAATATAGCTGCAACCGGAGAGGATGATAATAATTGGGTTACAGCAGAAGCGCCATCCGACATAATTGGGCCGGTCATTCTCATTCTGCCGTCAGCAAAGCCAACATGCATTTCCTGTGACGCGAACGGCAAGGTCTTTACCAGCGAACTCGAGAACATCTTCGAAAGCGATCCAGCTACTGCAGAACCTCATGAGGTTAGACAAGTCTGGGTGGCAAGCAGAGTTGCCGGAACGGACAGTATCAGCTTCAAAGGACATCATGGACGGTGAGTTTTGCTTAGTATATGCTGTAATTGTTGTTATTTAGCTGCATCTTAATGACATCGTTGCAATAGCTATCTAAGCTGCGACAATATTGGCATTCTTTCTGCAGTTCACGAAGCCATCTCACCTGAAGAATCCTTCATCTGCATAGCCTCTCCAGAAACACCTGGAACATTCAGTGTACAAACAGGACGTGAGAAGTTTCTCACAGTAAATGATGACAAAGTTACTCCCGAGGTACGCGGTGATGCCGAGTCGATCTCATTCAGTACCACTCTCCGTATCCGTATGCAGGCACGGTTTAAACCCAAGTTGAAAGCCAATAAAGAATCAAGGGCAAGAGAAAAGATAAGCAGGAAAGAGTTAGAAGAGGTTGTGGGTAGGAAATTAGATGATGACGAGGTGAAGAGACTGAAGAAGGCACGGGTGCAGGGCAATTACCATGAAGCTATTCTGGATGTGAAGGTTAAGGGGAAACATGACAAATACTCATGAGGAACAGGACTGTCAAACTCCCCCCGAGAAACATACCCAGAAGCAGAGACAAGAAGAGGTCACTTCCAAGGCAGGATACTTGAGGGTTCGCGAGATTTTTTCGAAGGTTAAGGCAGCTCTATCGCCCGTTTGGAATAAGAGGAGAGGTTTAGACCCTCTCAGTGCCGATTGTGAGGCAAAAATGCTGTCAAGCCCCCTGACTGAGCATTGAACTAAGACTCGCCCCGAGCTCTCTTAAAATCAGCCCATTGAGAACAGTGTTAATTCGGAAAGAGAATACAGGACTTGTATGGAACAGACTCTCCCACAAACGCCTCACATCACCTCATAACGCCATTCCGCCTTTAGGATAGAGGTTGTCATTCTGGCCTTTCCGTATTTCCACCAGCCTTCATACCGACTCTATAAGTCGACACCTGCTTACAGATACGTCGGCATTACCTGTCAAGTTCGCTGTTGGCATTTAGAAAGGACGGACACTCAAAATACCATTGGAGCGGCCGCCCATGCTACTTTTCCCATCCACTCTTCTCCTCTTCCGTCTTTGGCATATACACCTTGTATATGTGACAGTTTAGCTCCTCTATACCTGTGCGTAACACGGCGTCCCGGGGAAGAAGTTGCAGACATGTCATGAGCTCTGCACGTGCATGCTTGAAGCAATCTGGAAGGCCAGTTCTGACTCCCTTCTGATACAACACCGTAGCCAAGATGTAGTATCCGACAGCGACTTTTTCGTCGCTCAGACCGAAACGTCTTAGTTCGTACCTTAGGCGTTCACTAACCAACTTTCTTGCCACTCTCTCCGCCCGCTCCACTAGGTCCATGCTAAGAAATGCATGCGTCAATTTCTTATAGAGTCGGAATATCTCAAAGACTATGGCACCTGAAATCGAAATTCCTGCGTACCGTCCAGCACTCGAACCGAATACTGTAAGTGAGGACATCGGCCTCCAATGATAAAAGTAATCAGTAGCAGCAACAGCCTGTTCATATCTGAGAGCACTGCCGAAAGGGTTGCCCATATTCAACTCCTGGTCACCTTCGTCTTGAAGAACGATGACTCGCTCGATTACTTCCTCAGGCGAGCGGAATTGGTTGATTGTTAGCAACGTTACAAGCTCATTGGCAAGGTCTATATCGACTTCGCCATCGATACGAGCCTTCGACACTCGTCCGAGTTGCCGGAACGGTTCGAGCACAGATAATTGTTGAGACCGAGGGGCACGAGTCTTTTGCAGGAATTCAAGGTGCATGTCTAGGCAAGTGAAACCTGCACTTAGAGTGTGCCCGGGCCCGCGGTCAAGGAGCCAGAGGGCGACACAGAACTCTTTGAGACTCTCCCCAGGGATCCAATATTGAATGTGTTGATTAGCTTGAAGGCATGTAAACGCGAGACGGATTCTGAAGTCAGGGTTCGTCATCTTCTCCTGCGATCGCGTCCCGAGCCTCGTGGGGTCATAAAAGGCAATATGAGGGAGGCCCATCGCTGCAAATTGATCTGGAAGACCCAGACAATTCGTAGTAACCTCGACGAAAACGTTCTCCACGTACCAGATGTCTTTCGTTTCTTCGCAAACCTGACGGCTGGTGAGAAGGAGACCGAACGGAATACGATGTGGAATGCAAGGTTTGTATGGAACGATCCAGTTGTTGTGTTTGGTCAACAAAGCGAGTTGGTAGATTTGATTTCGTATTTCTCCTGGCAGGTCCATAAACCCGATTTTATCAGGGTCTATTTTGGGCCCCATGCTGCTGAAGGGATTAGCTGAACCGTGAATAAACTTTCTCTGTGGTCCCTGCGAAATCTGCCAAAATTCGAGTTGTACTAAGCGGAAGAGAAGGCAGCAAGCATAGGTAGCTTCGACGTAAGAGTCAGTCTTTAAAGAAATTCCCGTGGCTGTCTGGGAAATCTTGGGTCAAATCGTAGGAGAAAGCTTGATTTTAGATGACATCTGAATAGGAATCTGGGAAGAGGTCTGGAAATAAATACCGGAAGAAGATTGAATCAGCGAGACGAGTTTTGTTATGACATACCTATGACAAAAATTTGTTGTTGTCAGAGGAGGAACAAATGAGAATGATGTCGATTGTTCATGATTCAGCCTTGAAACTCGGTTTCACTAGAATATGTCCAATACCAGCAACGTATTCACTTTAGTTTTCACATTTGCAGATCTTAACACAAGATTATATCCATATATCGCTGCTCTTCCAACTAGCAAAACAAGCCGCTCGAGCGACAACTCACTAAGTTCATATAAGTGTTTGTCTATTATATTAGGAAACTGTATTACTTATCATGGATCACTCGAGAACGAAAGTACAAGGACATCTTCACAGACCATATGACTCCTTGACCGACGTACGGAGTACTGTGTCCTACAACCGCAAGCTTGGACAGTGGTACAAGAGGTCTGTCAAACAGACGGGAATGCATCGGACGACCCGCTGACAGAATGAATACATGACATCGAAATATACTTCAAAGATGAATATGTTCGAAGATTCTTGAAGAGATATTCATACAATGACACTCTCATACAGACAATCTAGGAGTGTCTGATCAGCAACTTGAAAAAGTTGAGCCATGTGTAAGTTTGAGCTTTCAAACGATCAACCACAGATTCAGATAGCCAACGCCGATGAACGTTAGCTCGTTACATGAGCTCATTCTTAGTATACTACTAAATATAATACGATGTACCTCCCAGGTCGAATTTGCTCTCACTCATAAGAATTCGGGCTTTGAAGATTATTCTTCATAATTCTATAGTTTCGTTTCGTAAGACAAACCACTTTGTTGTCGAAAACATTCAGAACGGAGTACTATATTCTAGCATGGTTCGTGAGCAGTCAGAAAAGTACGGCCGATGGTGTCAAAATTGAGTCTTGTGAGAATGAAAACAGATACTGCAGATTAACGCAGCAAGGTTTTGAACATCTCGAAACGGCTTAACATTATCGTACGATTTTGCACCTCCTGATACCCCCTTTGCTCATTGCAATTGCGGTTGATTGGCAGATTAATTGCTAACGGTGAATGAACAAAGTGTCCGCACAGCTATGATACAGAAAGTTGAAAGCTTCAAAGGGTATCGTAGGTCGTGATTGCGAACTCCTGCCCTTCATACTTCTCCCCAATGCTTGGAGAAACCATGCAAATGCTCCAGACGCCCTCCAACCCGAGCTTGGTAAAGGGGCTTCTTTCCGGATTCAAACTGCAACCTCCCGATTTATGGAACGAAATCGCATATGTTACTATGCGGTTTTAACTACCAGTGCTGACGCCAGTTTGTAAGCCTTGCGGCGGTCCACCCGTGACATGTCTTTTTTTCTCTTTCTTTGCCCACCGTACTGTATAGTACTATCAGTTCCCCATAACCGAAAACAAACACACACAAGATACTTACAACCACAAGCATTACATAGCGTCTTGGGCCCATTAGGGCCCTTCCTCCACTCCGGGCTATCCAAAGTCCCGCAATCAGTACACACGTATTCATCCGCCACCTTTAATTTCTTTTTCTTATCACCCCCTCTATTCTCCTTATCAACAGGGATTGCAATACCAGCATCTCCTCTTATCAGTGCTGGACTGGCATCTCCAGTACTTATTCCTTGGGAACGCTCGCCATCGCGGTAGCGCAGGCCTGTAAGCATCTCGATGGTCTCGATATGCGTAGCACCTTCATACCGAGCCATCTTGTCGTTGATACTGTCAGGCTTAGAACTGGCATTGGCTTCGTCGAGGTTTTGTTGTGTGAGTGCCGTGTTGGATATGCTTGGTTTTGCGGGTGGTGGCATGCCGTTGTAGTCATTCGATAGTGTGGACAAGGAGTTTGAGCCGGGGGTTTCGCTTTCGGTACGCTGAGTGTCTGAGGGCGTAATGCTGCCGTGGCCTTCTTGTTTTTTTAGCCAGTGAAGCTGCTGCGCTTCGACTTCTTCTTGTTCTTCTCTGCGGAGATCGGCAATACGTTTCGTCAGACGCTCGTTCTCGATTTTGTGTTCGAGGAAGGAGTCGAGGAGATTGGCGTTTTTAGTTGGGTATGGTCGGGCCATCATAAAGAATCCCCGGCAAAAGCCCGCGGCATTGTTGAGGCCAAATGCAGCGGCGTCCGACGTGAGGTGCGGGTGGCCGTGGGATTCGAAGATGGTGTAGGTCTTGTCTGCTTTTCGGAAGCGATAGAAGAAACGAAGGGGGTTTCCAGAAGCTATTGATTCGTTAAATTCGCGGACGAAGATACCGCTGTCATCCGGGTGGATGAAATCGACGATGAATTTGCCGTTGAGTTCCTCTTGGTTGTAGCCGGTGAGATGTTTGCCAGAAGGTGAAACATAGAGGATTCGCCCATCGGGAGTGAGGATGTGGAGGAAATCTTTGAGCTCTTCGAGGACTCGTTGTGACCAGTTCCGCCGTTTTGTGAAGTCCGTTAGCGTGCTACCGCCATTGACATTGGTTTGGGTACCGAAGCCTGTTGGTAGGGGCCCTGCGCCTGCACCGCTCATTGTGTTGTTGACCATTCCAGAGCCATCGTTGGCCTCAATTGCCTGCTGTTGTTGCTGCTCATTCAGTTGCGCTTCCGCATTGTACGTTTGTGGATCCGCTGCGTTCACGGAGGCCAGGTCTAAATTCATGGGAAGCATATCTACATCCAACCCGTCTATCATATCTCCACCTTGCTCCAGCATATCCGTCATTGTTGTGTCACCTCCGCCCATGCCCTCCATCTGCAATAAGGTTTAGCCAGAGGCGCATAGTTTCCGGCGGAACAGGTAAGACTCACATCAGGTCGGATGCCAGAGGACATTCGAACAGGGCCATTCTCGAATATTGACATCTCGAGCTATCTCTCCAGAAGGACATCCGTAGCAAAATTGGTGCAAAAGAAGTTAAGAAGGGACGGGGTGGTATTGACCGATCACGTGGAAGCGCGGGAGAAAGTGATAGCCCCGCGATTTGACGCGCTCTAATCGTTATAACTTCCAAAGGGTTTGCGGTACCTGTGGATGCAGAGTGTTTAGAAAGACCGATTGATTAGACGTTCGTTACTCATATCTGCAGTGTGAGGCTATCCGTGGACCTGGTAAAATTTGCCCTGCCACTTGCTTTAATATCTACCAACCCTCGATACTACGCATGTAGTACGCACTCGAAGATTAACAAAGCTTGGGTATAACAGCCTGTGGTAACAGCCATGTAGGAATTCACCCTCAAATATTCTTGTTCAGCTGACTAATTCTGAAAATAGGTGTGAGTAACTTGCTAGACCCTGTTGTCCTCCCCAAGCATCTGGAGTTGAACTTCTCGTAGCGAAGATCGACAAGCTCCTAATAAGAGGGTAGGGGCCTTTCAAACAACTGAGTTGTGTCGGTTTAGCTAAAGGTATCCAGTGTTCGCTCGTTCGACAACAACCAGCCCGAGACCATCCAGTTCCACGCACCGCTGACTCTCATAGTTGGATACAATGGCTCTGGGAAAACGGTAAATTTATGGGGAGCTTGAGGTCTTTGTGGAACTGCATTGATCAGGAACTAGACAATTATCGAATGCCTCAAGTATGCTACCACCGGAGACCTACCCCCGAACAGCAAGGGAGGTGCTTTCATTCATGACCCAAAGGTATGAGTATTGTCGGCTATTGCCGAGGTATGCTGATGGCATTGGTAGTTGTGTGGCGAAAAAGAAGTCATGGCTCAAGTCAAATTATCGTTCAAAGGGACTTCTGGTGCTAAGATGGTCGCAACACGGAGTCTGATGCTCACGGTTAAGAAAACCACAAGAACTCAGAAAACACTTGAAGGTCAATTGGTAATGATCGAGAACGGAGAAAGGAGCGCGGTGTCATCTCGAGTCGCTGAACTAGACCAACTTATACCACGCTACCTCGGGGTCTCGACAGCCATCCTAGATTCGGTCATCTTCTGTCACCAGGACGATAGCTTGTGGCCTATGAGTGAACCTTCAGTTCTGAAAAAGAAATTTGATGAGATTTTCGAAGCTATGAAATACACGAAAGCCATCACCAACATTAAAGAAATGGGTAAGAAGCAAACAGAAGATTTGCGAAATTACAGAACTGCTGAGGCTTACACAAAAGAAAACAAAGACAAGGCTGACAGGGTGAGCCACCTGCAATGAGGTTTGGCTATACATACTGACAAATTATGGCGTAGGCAGAGAAAAAATCACAAGAGCTATCCAAAGAAATCGAGCAGCTTCGCGAGGAAACTCAAGCGCTCAACAGAAAGGTGCATGAAGCGAAGACGAATGAGCAAGAATCCTGGGAGAAGGGATCTAAGTATGATCATGTGGTACAAGCTCTTAAGTTGAAACGGGAAAAGGAAGTCTGGGTTCAGGAAAACGTCGATAAGTTGGGCCGAAATCTTAAAAAACGGACCGAGTCAGATGAGTGGTTGAGGACAGAGATTAATCAGTATGAACAGCGTATGGCCGTTCGCGAAGAGCACAAACAGCAGCAGACCAAATACTACGAGGGTCTCAAGCGTGAGATTGAGCAAGCTCGAGTAACATTGCGCAACAAACACACCGAAGCTGGCAAATACGAAGAGCAGAAGGCCAACCATGAAAAGCAAATAGAGAGCCGGAAGGGCATGATCAAAGACACCGCCCGGCGCCATCATATCCGTGGCTATGACACCGATCTGAACGACATGCAGATTGAAGACTATATGGGAAGGATCTCGAAGCTTCTCAAAGACCAGAACGCCTCGGTGGAACGTGTGCGTCGTGAAACAGAGAGAGAGATGGAGAAAGTGCAGGAAGTCCTCAGCAAGCTTGGCGAACGAAAGTCTGCACTGAATGAAGGCAGGAATTCTGCGAGGCTGCAATCAGCGTCGAATGACAAAAAGATGATATCCTACCAGTCAGGGCTTACCAGTATCGAGATAGACGAGGGAGGTAAAGCATTAATGGAAGCTAATATCGAGGATTTGGAAAGCCGACTTCAGAAATCTAAGAAAAATTTCAAAGCAGGTTCCTGGGATAGTAAGATACAGGAAGACAATGCTAAGCTACGTTCTTGGGAAGATGATATTGGAAAGCTCAACCGAGAACTGGTACAAGGAACAAAGCAAGCTGGTGACCTCGCTAGGTTGGATCATCTCAAAAAGGAACTCAAAGATCGTCAGCGAGGTCTTGATACAATGATTGGAGCTCACGGCGATAGGTTGCAGAAAATACTGGGTTCATCTTTGCAACCATCTAGCCTCGAGAGTGAATTTCAGAAGGTCCTTGACATGAGGACGCTTGAGTTGAAAGAGTCAGAGAGTCAACGGGAGGGTGTATCTCGAGAGCTAGAGCAAGTTGAATACAAGCTGAGTAGCAGTCGAGCAGAGCTAAAGAAGGGCGAGGAAGAGCTAAAGGCTTGCGTGCAGCATGTTAAGGAGAGTACACAAGGAGAACCCGAAGACTATCTCAAAGATGTAGAAGGGATGCAAAGAGACCGCGATGTTGTAAAGGCCGACGCTGATAACTCCACCTTCCTAAAGGACTGGTACAAAGAGAGCCTGAAGATTGCCGACCACAAAGGACTTTGCCGATTGTGTACACGACCTTTCCGCGGAGACCAAGAACGACTGGCATTTACCACTAGGATAGAGAAACTCATTGATCGAGACCAAGCGGGTTTGGTGAAGGAGTTGAAAGATATTGAGGAAGACCTACAGCGGGCAAAAGATGCAGGGCATAGCTTTGAGTCCTGGTTACGTCTGACAAGCAAGGAGCTGCCCAGGTTACAGACGGAAGTCAAGAAATTAGATGAGACCCGGGAGACACTGCTACGCCAGATGGAAGAGCACGATAAGAAAGTGAATGATCGAGAGGAGGCGAAACGAGATGCAAAGACGCTAAGCAAGCCAGTCGTGAACATACTCAAGTATAGCCATGAAATATCCAGCTTTGAACAACAGTCCAAGGAGCTTGCAGCTAAGCAACAGGACGCTGGCTTGTCCCGTACCATAGACGATATACAACAGCAGCTTGAGATGGTCGGGGCTAAGTCGCGGGATCTGAGGGCGAATATAACCAAACTCACTTCCGAGAAAGAGCGAGCCCGATCCCAGATGAACACCTTGGAGCTGGATCTGAGCAAGGCCAAGAACAATCTTACCACGGCAGACTACCAGCTTGAGAAGAAGGCAAATATCTTCAGGCAAATCGAAGACCTTAAGAAACTCAATCAAGAGCATCGAGACACCGTGAGCCGACTGGACGCGGAGATTAAGGAGCTGACGCCTAAGATTGCAGAAGAAGTGACAAAACTTGATGACATGAAAGAGCGAGGTTCTACCAAGGAAAAAGGATTACAGGAAGAAGCTTCCAAATTAGCAGATAGTGTCCACAAATTGAACCTCGCCGATCAGACCATCCAAGCGTATATCGACGGAGGAGGCTCGGCCAGATTAGCTAGATGCCAGCGCGAGATCGACAGTGCCCAGCAAGAGATCGCAGAAAAAGAAGGAGAGCAAAAACAGATCGTGATCGAGATTAACAAGATTAACGAAGAGCTTAGGAACCACGACGAGACGAAGCGAACAATAAATGACAACATCTTTTTCCGTCGAAGCCAGTGTGAATTGGAGGCTGTCAAAGCTGACATAGCAAACCTAAGTGCTCAGAATGCTGAAGCTGACCTGGAACATCACCAGAAACAGGAAGCATACTGGCATCAGCAGTACAAGATCCTCTCAACTGCGGAAATAAGCAAGATGAGTACCATGAAGGCGAAAGACGATCAGCTACTATCATTGCTGGTCGACTGGGACACGGATTATAAGAATGCTGCTAAAGAGTACAAAGAGGCTCACATCAAGGTCGAGGTAGGCTCCAGCGTAGCGCTCTCGCTATGATCCCGTACTGACGTTACCAGACTACGAAAGCGGCAGTAGAAGATCTCGGGCGATACGGAGGTGCACTGGATAAGTATGACTTGGGCTGCAAAACAATGGTGGAGTGTGGGTTGACATTCGGACAGGGCCATCATGAAGTTTCATAGTCTCAAGATGGAGGAGATCAACCGCATCATCGAAGAGCTATGGAAGAAAACCTATCAAGGTTCTGACGTGGACACGATCTTGATCCGTTCGGACAATGAAGCCACCCGCGGCAACCGATCGTACAACTACCGGGTGTGCATGATCAAACAAGAGGCGGAAATGGACATGCGAGGCCGGTGCAGCGCGGGACAGAAGGTGCTGGCCTGCATCATCATCCGCCTCGCGCTGGCCGAGTGCTTTGGCGTCAACTGTGGGCTCATTGCGCTGGACGAGCCGACGACGAATCTCGACCATGACAACACCCGGTCCCTTGCCGAGTCTCTCCACGACATCATCCGAGCACGACGGCAGCAGTCGAATTTCCAGCTGATTGTCATCACTCACGACGAAGAATTCCTCAAGTATATGAAATGCACCGACTTCTGCGACAACTACTACCGGGTTTCGAGGAACGATCGACAGAAGTCGGTCATCGAGAGACAGTCCCTTGCGGACATGCTCTGAACGTGATACAGTCTGGGCGAGAGTGTAGCTGGTGTTTCGGGCATTCTTAAATCGCTTTCTCCTATCTAAAGAGTAGACACTAAGCATCTTAGATCTCATGTCGAGACACATGTACTGGAACAATCTTGGGGGGAAGGGTGTAGCAAGAGCTTCTAGCACAGTAAGGTGAAATACTGGTTACATTGGCAGATGCAGTTGGTTGAATATGGGTAATTCGCAAACTTGCAAACCACCATCAAGGCCGGTTCCTACTTCGAAACGAGTTTCAAACCCTAAAAACCAGTTCTCGGCGGCAAGTGGCTGTGGTGTGGCGAATGCGCCCAAAGCGGGCAAGACCCATGTCGGAAGTAATGCAATCTAAGGTAATGTCGTCTGCAAGGGCCTTTTGACGTTTTGGAGAGATGATAATTAGATGATAATTAGATTAACCAAGATTAACTGTCCAAACCCCGGTGGCAATTCAAGATTTGATGATGTGTTGATCCGTAGTCGTAGTCGTAGTAGTAGTAGTAGTAGTATTACAAAGCAGATAGATGCCTTCCTCCAGCCCAAGCAGCAAACAACCGACGTCAGAGTCCACGAGACCTTATAAACAGCTGCAGTCTGCCTTGATTTGTTTGGTTGTGGGAGCCGCAAAGGCGGCTGGTTCGCAGTCCACTGAAGTCAAGCCATATTCCCCGCAATATCTTGTTCACTCTTTTAGCTGGAACCGATCAACCAATCATATTCGCTGCCGAACCCGTCCGGCCGAGGCTTGCACCCGAACGAGTTAGATCGGTGCACGCCTATCCAACCCCTGCTGGGCTGGAACCCCCCCTGCAGTGACGGAAACATGATTGGGGAACAAGTGACAGATCATGAGACAACCAACGTAGTGGTCAGTGCCTGTCAGTGCCAGTGCTTACCCAGTTCCGTGACCCCACCCAAACAAGCAAGCGATGATGAAGTACAAGCAATCAAATCACATGTCGTCGTTGTTGTTGTTGTTGTTGCCGCGTCGGGTACTAATGGGGTTGGGCCCCCGCTGTGGGCCTGTGGTCAAGTACCTTGCTTGCTGTGTTGACAAGTGATTGACCCCAGCCCTGTGGAACAGTGAAGGAAGGATCAAAACTTCCTCTTCCTCTTTCTCTTGGGTGCTACTTCTCATCTCGTACCTGACTACCTTGTCTGTTTGCACCAACATCCCTCCTCCCTAATAAGGAAAAGAAAGCTGGCCCCAATATTACAGTATTCCTAGGAATCACCCCTAGCTATTTCTTCAACATTCCTTGAGCCACAAACAACTTTCAACCCTCGCGTTCCTCAGACTGTCCAGATGTTGTTCAATACTGTAGTCTCAGTGTTTCTGGCTGTTGGATTGGCCACCACGTATGTCAACAGTTCCTGACGCACACCACAAGATCACTAATGGTTGCCATAGCTCTCCCATTCAGAAGAGGCAACCCGGCTTTGACTTTGGCTCGGAGAAGGTTCGTGGGGTCAACATTGGTGGATGGCTCGTGCTAGAACCGTGGGTACCTAGTCTTCAAGCCAGGGTACTCCGAGGCTAAACACACGTATCAGATGGATCACACCTTCCATATTCCAGGCTCAACAAGGTGTCGTTGACGAGTACACCCTCTGCCAGAAGGTACCGAATGCTGGAGACATCCTCAAGCAGCACTGGGAAAACTGGGTTTCTCTTGACGACTTTCAGACCATCGCCAATGCTGGATTCAATACGGTGAGTTCTCAACCCCTCTTGTGCTCATCAATTCAACACTAACATAAGAATAGGTACGGATACCTGTCGGATGTATGACTCTCTACCTTTCTACCCAGCCCCTTCACTCCCAATGCTAACCTTGGCGTAGACTGGGCATATCAAAAGTTTGGCAACGATCCCTACATCCAAGGTGCAGCGCCCTACATTGACAAAGCAATTGGCTGGGCCAACCAAACTGGCTTGAAGGTTTGGATCGATTTACACGGTGTTCCTGGTTCGCAGAATGGCTACGACAACTCGGGGCAGCTCACCAAAACCCCTGGATGGACACAAGGCGACACTGTCAAGCAGACATTGAGTGTCCTCCAGCAGATTGCCGACAAGTATGCTCAGCCATTCTACAAAAGCGTCGTCGCTGCCATCGAATTAGTCAACGAGCCCCTTCCAGACAAACTTGCAGGTGGGACCGCCGCCGTCGTGCAATACTCCAAGGACGGCTACGGGGAGGTGAGGACGGTCAGCAGCGATATGCCAGTGGTGGTGCACGACGCTTTCCAAAACGGCACGTTTTGGAACAATATTTTGACCTCGGGTGCGGACTACGTTGTAATTGACCACCACGAGTACCAAGTCTTTTCAGACGAAGAAGTGGGACTATCAGCTGCCGATCACCGCCAGCTCGTGTGCAGCAACGCCGGCACATACTCTGCCAACGTCGACCACTGGGTCGTCGTCGGCGAATGGTCTGCTGCAATGACCGATTGCGCTGCCGCCCTGAACGGCTACGGCATTGGCTCCCGCTATGAAGGCTATTACCCCGGCAGCACGCACCATGGTTCCTGCAGCAGCATCAATTTTATCGACACATGGGACCAGACTCTCAAGGACAATACAAGGCTGTACATCGAGACGCAGCTGGATGTTTACGAGCGCTTCACCAACGGCTGGGTCTTTTGGAACTTCAAGACCGAAGCTAGCGCTGAGTGGGATCTCTTCCGATTGCTGAACGCCGGGGTGTTCCCTCAGCCACTCACGTCCAGGCAATCCCAGTCGATCTGTTCTTGATCGGACGGTTGGTTTATTACTCTGAATGCATTTTTTAACGGCCCCATTGAAAGGACAGAAACACACTCGCTATTGGCGAAGACTCATGATGCAAGCGAATTTCTCTTCTAGGTGCACGCAAATTTCGGGGAAAAGTTAACTGGTTGATACCCACAGGACGTTCGTTGTGAAAAGACTAGGAGCAGGATGACGATGTACTAATTCCATGTACATAAGTTGCTGGAGATGATGAAAGAGGGGCGCATTGCTCGCAGACGACAACATATATTAGGTAGCGCACAAACCTTTGAGTCTACGAACTGTCGGATTGGTCGGTTGACTGATGGATCTGAGCTTCATCTGGGTTCGCTTCCACTCTGTTCAATTACTTCCCGAGCAGTACCCTCTTTTCCAATTGCTAAGAGGTGGTGAAGATTGGTGTTGTCGTTGTTACCCATCGATCAATTTCCCATGTACCCTCCCATTTGTACCTCTTTTACGTAATCCCATCGTTCAACCGGACGCCTTTCCCTTCATATCCCATTCTATTTCATCAAGATCAACTACTGTTGAGTGATACATCCCACAACTGTTGGCTAGGGACCTCTACTCATCCTCCTCTTCCGCAAACTCATCCTCCAACTCATCATCGCGATCGAGCACCCTCCCTATCAAGCCCAAAGTCGCCCTTACCGGCAACCCCACGACATTATCAAAACTCCCCTCGATCCTTTCGACCAGAATGCTCCCAATCCCCTGAATCCCATACCCCCCGGCCTTATCCGCCCCCTCCCTCGTCTTGACATACGCCAAGATAACGTCATCGCTGACATCCCGTCCGAACCGCACCGTCGTCTCCTCCACCGTGTTTTCCAACGCAAAACCGGGGTGTCGTGCGGACGCTAGAGGCACCATGGCCACAACGGCGGTGTAGACTTTATGGGAGCCGCTGTCGCGCAGGGATTTGAGCATGGCGATGTGTTCGGCTTCCGAGCGGGGTTTCTCCAGGATGGCGCCCGCGAGGGAAATCACGACCGTGTCCGCAGCGATGACCAGCGCGGGCTCGCCGAGTTTCTCATTGTTGATTTCAGATTCGTAGACGGTCTGGCATTTCTGCGTTGCGGTCTGCAGGACGTATTCAAAGGGCGAGAGGGATTTGGAGAGGTTTTCGGGGGCGGTGGAGGGGATGATTTCGATGTGCGAGAGACCGATTTGCGCGAGCAGTTGTTTTCGCCGTGGGGAGGCGGAGGCGAGGATGACTCTTTTGTTGCGGAGGGCGGTTAGGATGGGGAGGTCGAGGGGGAGGGGGGCGCGGAGGGGAGGGGGTCTGGTTGGGGTTAGGGTTGGGATTGGGAGGGTGGTGGTGGAGTAGGACGGTGGAGGCTCTGTGGGTGCGGGCACGTATTTGGTGTCTGCTGCCATCCTGCTGGATGCGAGAGGAAGGATCCTCTGAGGTGGGGTTGAGAAGCTTGAGTAAGGTATGGATGGTACGCAAGCCTCTTAGGGCTTGATCCGGGTCCGGCGAATCAACATGTCCGATGTATCTATTCTACCCCGGCTGTCCGTCCACATGTCCACCTTTTTACCGATTGATGATATCGAAAGGTTTTGTCTGAACCTCGGTGTTCTTAATACCCCGGATGATGTTTCTATTACCGCCATGGCTCTCTGAATAGTGTAAATGTATGGCCTTTCTATCTGCCTAGAAACCTCATGAGCCTCGGCATCTTTCCTGTCTCTTGATGGGAAGAAGCACACTTACTTCCACTTGCGCCTCACCCGCAGAAAAGTCCGCTGGGACTGACAAATCTTCCAATGCTATGTCAGCATCAATGGAAGAACTTCCAGAACGGGACTTCATGCCGTGATTCACTGGCCGTCCACCGGTAGATAAGAAACGACGTCATCCCTATGTAACGTCCGAAGAATAAATCTCTTTTACTTTATTGTGATTGATCAGCTTAATTGACTGCTTCTCACCTCTGAACTCCTTGCTGTCTCATAAAACCATCTCAAATCTGCTTCATCTGTCTGTACTTTTCATCGTATGCCATCATTCAATTGAACATACCTCTCTCACCTGCATATTCTAGAGCAATCATGGTCCAAAACAAAGGCGTTATTTTCAAGGCCGTCCCAAAGGGATGGCCTGTCCCCGGCGAGCACCTCGCACTCGAAACAAGAGAGTTCGACCCCGATGCCGCTCCTCCAAAGGGCGGCATAACTACCAAAAACTACTCCGTGTCCTTCGACCCTTACCAACGGGGCCGCATGCGAGCTCCCGAAATCGAATCCTACTCTCCACCCTTTGAGATCGGCAAACCAATCACCAACAGCGGGGTTGCAAAAGTGCTGAAATCAGACAATGACAAGCTCAAAGAGGGAGATCTGGTGGTGGGAATGATGCCCACGGAGGAGTACTCGAGGATTGAGGCAGCGGTGGCCAACAACTACTTCCGCAAACTCGACAATCCCTACCACCTCGACCCAAAACTCTATATTGGCGCTCTAGGAATGCCAGGTCTCACGGCTTACTCCTCCTTTTACGACATTGGCAAACCCGAAAAGGGCGAGACAATTCTGATTTCCGCCGCCAGCGGCGCTGTAGGCCAAATTGTGGGGCAGCTGGCCAAGCACGAGGGACTCACTGTTATTGGCAGCGTAGGGAGCGATGAGAAATTAGAGTTTATCCAGAAAGAGCTCGGATTTGACGCGGGATTCAACTACAAGAAAGAGAAACCAGCGGACGCATCAAAGAGACTGGCGCCCAAGGGCATTAACATCTACTACGAGAACGTTGGCGGAGAGCACCTAGACGCCGCCATAGACGCAATGACCAACTATGGTCGAATAAGTAACCCCCCCCCCCCCATCTCCACACATCCTCCCCACTTTCACAAAACACTAACCCTTGCTCCCCTACCCGCACAGTCGCATGCGGAATGATATCCCAATACAACAACGCCTCCGCCTCGGAAGTGTACGGCGTCAAAAACATGATCATGTTCATCGCAAAGCGCCTCACCATGCGCGGCTTCATCGTCGCCGATCCAGACATGGGTCCCAAATATGCCGCCGACCACCAGAAGAACGTGGCCAAGTGGATCTCTGACGGCAGTTTCAAGGTGAAACAGAGCGTGACCAAGGGGATTGATCATGCGATTGACGGGTTTTTGGGCATGTTGAAGGGGGAGAATTTCGGGAAGGCGGTGTTGGAGATTGCGAGTTTGGAGGACAAGGTGAGTGGGGTCTGATGTGTGAATCTTTGTTTGTTGGTGATTGGGATTGCTGACATTTTCAGTGAGGTCGGAAATGGGAAGGCGAGGCTTTAGCGGTGTATCTTTTGGGCTTTTATATAGAATTTTATCCATTATCGTTGTTTGTAGCTCCTTGCTCGCTTTCGTTGCTGTCAATTCGCTGTGACGCTACTACATACACGAAGACCGTCCAGTCAAACATCGAAAGGTCTTCGAATGCCGCTACATCACACTATCTTATATATATACCCACTCCATCTCTTCCTCACCTTCTTTCCCTTTGTAATTCCAGACGTGTCACTAACCTCTAACGGGGTTAGCCGATGCACGATGAAACGTATTTTTCCCAGGTTCGAGTTAACTGCGCGGACACGTCGGCAAAATTTTTCGCTTAACTTTTGAAATCGACGTCGATGACATCTCGCACGTTTTCTGATAGCATCACGATAATTAAGTGCAAAGAATTATACTGTCAAAGACACGTCTTTATATGCTCTATCTAACGTATTTATTGATTTAACGAAATACTTGCTGAGTTGCTGTGTAAACGATTTTCAAGACCTTCGATTATCAGCCGTTAATAAAGTTCAAAATATAAGAATTATATTGAATATACATCTCGATGATTGACATACTTGTAAGAAGTTATCGAGAGATATTAAATGTGTAATATCTGTCGTTGACTCGTTGTTGATGTTGAACTGATAGTACGATGATTCGGAAACTGATGAGATTGTTGAAATATGCTATACATACCTGAATAGGATTGTTCCAAAGTGTGTTCACATTTTGGCCGACTCGTAACCCAACAGAGATTTAGAGCAAGGTTAAGGACAAAGACAGTGACAAGAACAACGACAGTGATTAAGACAAGAACGACAGCAAGGGCAGAGACGACAGCAAGAGCAAGAACGACAGCAAGAACAAGAATGACAGCAAGAACAAGAGAAAGCGTCAGAAACATCGCTAAAAAGAAAAAATGGGCAGAAGATACAGTAGTAGTAGATAAGCCTATGTACAGGTAGAATAAAAGATAGAAGATAGGCTTAATTCGTGAAAGGTAGATCGTAGTAACTCTTTGTACGAAATGAAAGATAGATTGTATATAGATGAGTATGTACTTCGTAGCTGAGCATGTAGATAGGCGAGTATGTAGGTATGTAGGCACGTAGGGTGATAGATAGGTAGTAGAATGATGAATAGAGTAATGAGTAGAGTAATGAGATTTGAATCAATATTACAAAATCACGACGCTAGATTACTAGTTGCTGACGTGTTCACGCAGTACTTCTATTTCATAGTGAGCTGGCCAGATTTTAGAATTTCCAAAATCAAGGGTTCATTCTCTACAAATTTTGCACTGCAATCAACCAATTCGCTGAAGAAGTCTAATCACTTCACAGATCTTTAATTCCTTCCATTCAATATGTAATATGAGATTATACAAAGACGATCTCTTCATGTATATCTGACGTGTTGCAGAATTAATTTCAGCGCGATTTCAGCGCAATTTCAGCGCAATTTCAGAGCTCTATGACCTTCTCTCTTGCCTTCATTTAGAAGAATCGAATAGCAGTGCATCTACAGCAGAGACTGTCGTCTAAGATCATTCTCGACGTCAAAAAGATTGATGCTAGAACTGTCATGTTAGAAACCAGCATAGAGCGAGTCATATGAATGTCATTTAACTAATAGATAAATGCTAAGAAAGAAAAGTATCTACAGAAAAAAACTCGATTCTTTTATATGTGTTTCTCAGCTCTGTGCTAGACTCGAAAGAATTGACGTCTTACACATATGATGCAGAATTTCAATAACATCACTACTAGCTCGAATGCTTACTAAATTCAATTAGAATGAAACTCAGATCAGAGCTAGAAAGAATAGACGAAGACTAGAATCGTAACATTATTTCCCTTTCTTGAATATTCATGTTTGCATGAATGTTGTTTCTTAGTGCGCTTTTCTTGAATATTTGATATGAAAGTCATCAATCATCTCTTGAGTGTTCATAAATTCGTTGTCGTTAGCGTTATATCAATTGAAATCATTGTCATAATTCTTTCATTTGATTCGATATTGAAATCGTCTTCGATATCATCAAAAGTTCAATATATTGTTGATTTCTCATTTATCTTCATCGTTTATCACTATTGATCTTGAAAATTCATTCTTCTGATCAGACAGAGAATCATTGATGACAAGACGAAGAAGTTTTGAATGAAATACATCATGTATATGCATAGTCTTGAGTAGTTTCAATTTATAAAATGAGTCAATGAGATCAATGATCTGAATAGAAGAATTAAAGATATCGCTTGATATTCTGATTGACTCGTTCACTTTGATCATTGATCTGAGAATAATAGATGATGAAAAATTGAAGAGAAATGCTCAGTCATTTGCAAAGAAACTTTCATAGTATAGAGATGAATTGCGAATCTCGATCAGATACTATGAAGCTTGATAAATCATAAGTTTGATATACTCATTGAATCAGCATTTCAGCTGTCTTTTCGACAGTGATATCTTCATCATCAATGATGCAAGAAATATAATGCCTTTCTTTTAACAATCTGCAGATGATCATTAGAATAGCGTTGTATTTGCTTGAATCAAATAAATTAATAATGAAGTTCATTGTTATATCTTATCATTGCTGTTCAGATATTGATAAAGATTGAAGCAAGTCATTTGATTTATTTCTAGATGTCTTTGAACGTTGACAGATATAGCAGTTTCAAATATATCAATCTATCATTTTTCACATGAATGATCAATAGTAGTTTCGCTTTATGACTTTCACAGTTCTAAGAATATCAGAATGATCAATTGATGATTGATCATGCATCTCACGAATCAGATTCATTTGTAGAAGCTCGTTGAACGAGACTCATAGCTGACTATCATGATACAAAATTTTATTCTGAGTTCAACAATTCTTTGATTTGATATCTTCATATTATGTCTCGTCTCTTGCTATTGCTTCGCGAAGTAACATACAATTCTCGTCGATCTCATTAATCTTAAGAATCTGTTTATAAATTGATTCACTGATGTTCTTCTTTAAATTAGCAATTTTCATTCGATTTGAAGTCAGAATAGTGATTCATTGATAGTGAATGTGCTTATCTTCTGAATCTCTGAGCACAACATCAGCTTGATGAGTTAATGCATTGATCTTGATGTTCTGTTTGTCAGATCAATACATTATTCTGAAGTTGAAGTCAGCAAGCTTCTGAATTCAACACATCTGATGTCTGCTCAGCTCTTTATCTTTCATTAATGAGATAAGCGCTTGATAATCAATGAACATCTTGATAAAAATGTCAGTTAACTTTAGTTTAAGTCGTCAGTGTTTAAATGCTTAAATGATGATCAGAAGTTCTTTATCATATATTTCATAGTTGCATTCAGTGTTGAGATCATGTCTAGAAACTAATCAAAATGCGTGCGTGACTAGAATGTTTGATTTATAAAGATAGCTATAACTAAGACTTTAAGAATACAGAAGAAAGAAGATACAAAAAGCAAGAAGAACACGCTCTATATAGTAGTTATTCAGATCAACGCTAGTCTCAAAGAGAACGTGTTAAAACACAAGAAAGATGTTGATTTGAAAGATGTTTGTGACACAAAGAAATGTGTTTATCATAGACATCTATTAATTACTCGTAACATAAAGAAGTGTGTTTGTCTAGAAGACAATAGAAGCTGATTAAAAGATGCTAAAGAAGAAAAAAGATGCTGAGTCATATCTGAGTCAGATTTAAATCAGATCTTGACTAAATCTTGACTAGTTTTAATCAATTCTGACGCATTTGTAACATTATCTTTCTCTTTGAAAATTCATGTTCACATGAATAGAACAAATGAAACGTAAAAATTTTCACTGTTTTTCAATTTAGTGTGACTTATCTGAATAGAGCTTATGAAATTCAACTAGAACTTCTTTCAAGCTCTTGAATTCTTCTTTATCAACATAGTATCATTCATCATTTCAATCTAGTCTCGTTCATTTGATCTTGTATTGTATTCAATCTCAATATCATTTAAAGTTCAGAATGTCATTTATCTTTCAATTCTCATCGTTTTTGATAGTGAGAGATTTAGATGATTCTGAATGCTGTTCTGATAAAAAGTCATCAAAATAAGAACATAATAGCTTTGAACTGAACATTGAATGCAGCTGCTTCATGCTTATCAATAAATGAAGATGATAGAAGATTTCAACTTTGACAGTGATTTGATAAAGTTTTAGCTGTTTGTCTTTTAAATTCTTACATGATCTAGTTGTCTTTATGTTTCTAAAGAATAATCAAACTCAGTCATTTACTTTATAAATGATGTCTCATTTATGTTTATTGATCTGAGCTTCAATGATCTGCTTCGTCTTTTTCAATTGCTGATGATCAAAGACAAGAAGTTCTTTCATTTAAATGATAATATCATCTGCTTTTTTAGCTTCAAGACGTTCATGAGTAGTTTCATAATCAGTCGTATCTAAATTGAAACTTATTCATGAGTGAAAATTTTTATTGAAGTAGAACGAAGTCATTGAGATGATCGAGAAGATATTGAAATTCTCGCTGAATTCTATCATTGATAGTCATTTTGATCAGTCGTTCCGCATGTAATTGCAGTAGATTCTTAGTTCTTGTTCAACGTCTTGATTAACTTGTTTCGATTGATCATCAATCTCAAAATGATAAGCTGCTGATAAATTAACTGTGATCTTGAGTCACTTGCAAAGACTTTGTCACATGATTGATATGAACTGAGAGTCTCTATTTAAAACAATAGAACTAGATAAATCATAAAGTTGATAGACGTTTTATAGCATGATTCAAATCATTTCTTTGACTGAAATGTCATCGTCTTTTCAATGACAGAGAACATAGTGACGTTTCTTGATGAGTTAACATATGATTATGCAAATGATGTTATAATCTTCTGATAGAAATAACTTCATGATGAAGTTTATAATTATATTCTTTCAGCGTTTCTGTGAAATTGAAAGAGAATAAAGAAGTTCATTGATGCTATTTCTAGATGTCTTGCTTCGTTGATAGACATGACAGTTTCAAATGTAACATCTAATTGTTGCTTAATGATCTGACTAATAGTAGAAATGTTGAACTAAATCGATAGTTCTTCAATTGTCAAAGTGAAAGATGAAAGATTAATCATGAATTTTCTTTAGCAATTTCATATGCATATTCTCAGAAATTCACAGTAGATCTTTTCTGAACAGAACATTATCAACGATCTTGCAATGCTTTAATTCAGTGCTATGTAGCTTGAGCTTGTTTTTACTTATTGTGAGAACACATCTCATCGACTATGAACGATGTGTATTTGCAAGACTAGCTCGCGAGATTAAATCAAAGAGACTAATGAGTGAATAAAGATAATGACTTGACAGAAGATGAAAACTCTGCAAGCTTTTGCTTTCGTTTCTTAGCAATTAGTTCTATCATCAATAAAGTGCTATCTTATTATCTTCTACTACGCAGTTTCACGTAAAGAGATCTCGTCATCTCACAGTTTTAATTGCTTCATTTGCATAAAGCTGCTCAGTAAAAGATGTTGAATGTGCAACGACTCACTAGAAGTTGCATGATTGAAAGAAGTGATAACTTCTCTCACATTGAGAATTCATTATTTCATTAGAACAGATCTGAGAATCATGCATTCAAACATGCAGATGAGAAGTTCAAGTCGCAAGAATTTAATGAACAAACAGATCATATTTCTTGATAATTAGCAAGCGAAGTACGCAAGCAGTTAAAAAATTTAAAGATGCAGAACATACTGCTTGTCTTGCAACTTCACGTATTGAAACTCAAGCAAAAGACTCGATCAATCTTTGATCATCAACATCAACATAGTGATGATCACTATTGAAGTAATGCACGCAAGCATGCTAATCAATCTTGTGAATCTAAAGAGCAAAGCATCACGAACTACAATTTCTTGATGTTCTGACTGCGAGACTGCAAAGACTTCATAGTCACGACATCATTTGATTTCATCATGAAAGAAGAGAAGCTGTGATGATTTACATCATACTTGTCAGAGAAGTCTTGCAATCAGTGACGAGATCATATGATGAACATGTGTAATCATGATGAGATATTCAACTGAAAGTACTACATTGAATACTTGCATGCTAAACTTAGTAATTCTGAAATTCGTAACTTTCAAATGAAACATTGACTCGAGACTGCAAAGCAGCGAGTCAATCAAAGCATCACGAATTTCAAGCAATATTTTATCAGACTGTATGCAAATCTGAATTATCATATATTCAATGAGACTTGCATAATGTACTTGCGAATGAAGATTAACAAAATCATCATGAATGAGTTTCTTTGCATTTCATACATTTCTATCAATTATGTCAATCTGCTAAAGCATTTTATAAACATTAACTTGCATTTGCAAAACATTGACGCATTGTCGAAGCTACATTTGCAGCAAAGTGAAAGTGCAACATCTCAGAAGAGTTTTCAATTCTTGCATGAAAAGACGAAGTCTGTTGTTGCAACAGAGAATTTGAAATTTTCTGCTTCAAGCATGCAGTTTAAAAACGATGCAACACTTAAGTTCAGTGAGTTCAAGCAAGATGTTGCTTTCTTCAATCTTATATGCTGATCATGCAAAAAGCTGAAACACAAGATTGATAATTTGATGTGTCTTAATTACATATTCAGACAAGAGACTTGCAATCATGATAAAAAGACAAAAAAAGAGAAAATCTGATGTTCATCATTGAATCATTAAATATAACTACGAAAAGATGATTGTCACATGCATTGATGATATTAATATTGACAAATGTCTTTGAGAAAGTGCTTGAAGCTCACTGTTTTATTGATTCTGAAATCGAGTGAAACTTTATATTGCAATCATGAGTAAAAGAGCATAAATTATCAAAGAATCATGCAATTTTAAAACAGATTCAGATGATTAATGATTGTTGAATTTTCTGTTATGATACACATCAGATCGATATCAAGTTGATTGATCATGAGAAAGTTTGCAAAAGCTGAAACATTGAGTTTCATGCTGTGAACATGCAAGAATATGATATAATTCTTGATTATTTATAATTAAATGAGATTAACTTGAATATTCATTGACGCAAGCATCGCTGATCATATCAAAAAAACAGCACTTAGCGTGCAAAGCAAATACAAGTTAGTTTATGCAAGACATCGAAATTTGTCAAGTTGACAATGCTTGCAGCTAAGAAAAGAAAAGAAACTTATGTAGCTTTGCTTTATCAGCTGCTATCTACAGATAACTTATTGCAGAACGCAGATCATCAAACTGCAAGATGCAATGCGCTTCAAGCAAAAGAATCAAAGATACTCTTTGCTATTCAAGATCTTAAGAAAGTGTTTTCTGAGATTCTTTCTGATAGTCTGAATATGCATGATCAGATGAAACATTTCATTGATCTGATGAAGAGCAAAATGTCTCGCATCGAGTTTATTTATAAGATGACACAAGATGAGTTCGCTGTGATATAAAACTATCTAAACAGCGCGCTAAAGAAGAAATGAATTTGTTCATCAAGTAGTTCTGCAAAAGCATCTGTGTTGTTTGTAAAGAAGTTGAATAAAAGTCTTTGTTTATGCGTGAACTATCATGATCTCAATGAAATGACAGTAAAGAACAATTACTCATTATCTTTATTATCTGAAACGCTGAATCGCTTTATTCATGCAAGACACTTTATCAAATTTGATATTTGCAACATTTATCATTGCATTTGAATTTGCAAAAGCGATGAATGAAAAACGACTTTTCATACACGTTACAATTAGTTTGAGTATCAGATGATGTTCTTTGAACTGATAAATGCTTCTGCAATCTTTCAGTTCTATGTAAATCACACGCTTAAGTCATTCATGAATATTTGCTGCGTGATATATCTGAATGATGTCTTAGTATATTCTGAGATGAAAAAGCAGCATTGAGAGCATGTGTGCAAGATTCTTTGCGCGCTCCTGAAATATTAACTGTACATCAAGCTGTCAAAATGCATTTTCAATCGTAGCAAAGTTATCTTTCTGAGATTCGTGATAAAATGAAGAAGTATTCAGATAAAACAGTCTCATATCAATGCAATCACTAGCTGATCTGAGCTTGAGTCTGCAAAGAACATTCTTGTATTCTTAAGATTTGCAAGATTTTATCAACAATTTATAAAAGAATTCTTTTAAATCATCACGCTCTTAACAGATTTAATGAAGAATGCGAAGAAGAAAGTGATGCATTTGCTCTTTGCAATGACATCAAAAGTAAGAGAAGCTTTTGAAAGATTGAAAACAGTCTTTGTTAATGCTTTCATTTTAAAATATTATGATTGAGATGCAGATTTTTGCATGAAGATTGATGCATTCAATCATGAAGTTGAAGACGTGCTTAGTCAGAAGAACAAAACTGATCAATGACATTTCATTGCATACTATAGTTATAAATTCAAAGAAGCTGAAGTATGATAAGACATGCATGATAAAAAGCTGTATGCTATAGTTCTCGATTTTAAGAACTGATGACACTATCTTCAGAGTAGCAAGCGATTCATATGTGTGATAATAGATCATAATAATCTTTGTTACTTTATGATGACAAAGAAGTTCAATGCATGACAGATGCGCTGAGCTGAGAAATTAACTGCGTTTGACTTTCATATAAAATATCGCAGAGACAAATTAAACTCTGCGAATGCATCATCAAGAAAACTCAACATCATGAAATCAAATGATAGCAAGAAGAATAATGATTATTTTCTATCTACTCTGCAAAACAAACTTTGCAATCAGAAATGTTAATCTGAGCTGCTAAAGAATGAAGAAGTTTCAACAGCGATCAAACTTGCAGCATTGACGACGTAATTGAATGACATAGTCATTGCAGATACTTAAGTCATGTGTTTGAATGAGAAAGTACTCGCTAAATCTTGCAGAATTTTAGACACTGCGTTGTTTTAACTTCTGATTCATCAGATTATAAAGTTGAAGAGATTTTATTTAAAGATTAGTGAATCAATGACTGCATGATTGCTGAAATTACAACAAAGAAATGTCTTTGTTGCAAATGAAAAGTGACGTCAACAATTTGCATCTAGAAAGAATGAGCTTTTGAAATGAAGTATGAAAAATGATGAACTGCTACGTCGTGATCTTGCAATCTATGTATTCAATAACTTTGCTACAAGAGATGAGATTCTGCATATGAATCATGATGATTTCGAAGCAAAACATTTTGTATGCGCTCGTATCAAGACTGCAATAAGAAGAAAATATTACTGATTGAAAATGCTCAAAAAGATGACAAAATATGTTCACATCTGTTCAGATTGTCAGCGAGTGCAAGTGCATCATCATAAGTTTTATGAGAAGCTGATGTTTATATCTTTTGAAGACGTGAATTCATTTCACATGATGATCATGAACTTCATAATAAACATGCTCTCTGCAAAGAATTTGTACATCGAAAAAACAAGTGATGTTATATTGATAATGATAAATAAGTTGATCAAGCACACAATTTATATTTCGATGATCAAAAATTTGAACGTTAAGAGACTTGCAAATCTGCTATAATGAGAATTTGTATCTCAGCATAAAATGATGTGAAGAATTATATTGAATCAAAACTCACTGTTTATCAATCATTTTTGAATCACTCTATGTTAACATCTTGAAGCAAAGTGAAAGCTAAGCACTGCATTTTATTCGCAAATCAATGATCAAACAGAAAGACAGAATCAGATGCTTAAGCATTATCTGCAAGTGTATTTCAATTATAAGATGAATAATTGATCAGAGCTTTTATCAATGATGACGTTTGCATATAACAACAGCATACACGCTAGTATCAAAAAAACTTTACATGAGTTTTTAAAAAGATACATTGCGAGCTTTGCAAAGACATCTGAGAACAGAACTTTAAAGAAAAAGACATTCTTGACTACAAAGTGAGCAAAATGACTACGAAGTATCAGAGAACATTTAATAAGACTATGAAAGTGAATAGCAGAGCAGCAAGCAAAGTATTATAACACTCATTATAAAGCTGCAAGCTTTCAGATGAAAGACAAAGTGCTTCTGCAAAGTATAAACATTTATACACTTCGTTCAAAGAAAAAGATTAATCACAAACAACTGAAATCATTCAGAATATTAAAGAAGATTGATACATAAGCATATAAGCTTAAACTATCTGAAAAATATGATGCAATTCACTTGATCTTTCATGTTTCTTTATTGAAATTCTGACATTCACATGATGAAAATTCGAAGTTGCAAATCATTCTTGTAGAAAAGAAAGAGAAATGAAAGATAAAGAAGATACTTGATCAGCGAATCAAGAAAGAAAAGATTGAATATTTAGTTCAATGAGCTGATTCATCTTTCTATAAAAACTTCTGAGAATCAATGAAAAATCTTAACAATGCAAAGAAGATCATTGAGAATTACAAGACAAAAACACAAGTACATCAGTTGACTGCAAAGAAGTCAAAGAAGAAAAAGAGAGATAAATCATGTAAGAATCATGATTAAGAGAATATCAAAAGCGCAAAGACGCAAGTTTAAGAAGTTGATACTAAACTACAATTACAAAATTTCATGCAATATATGTCTTCTAAAAAAGAAGATGATGAACATCATGAAAAACTGAAGAAAAGAAGCGATCAATGATCGCGAGCAAAAACGTTGAAGTGAAGAGAGAAGCTACTTATTCATCAGTGAATCTCATCATGCATTGCTTGCTTCAGTCAAGACTTACAAGATGAAGACAAAGTGACGTGATGACAATAAGAAGTGATGAAAACGAAAGAAGTGAGAATTTTTACTCAACTGTTAAATACAATCTCACATGATTGAAAGAAAAGCTATTCACTCTCTCATTATTGAAGATGAAGAGCAAGACAAGTCTTGATGCAAGCGTTGAGACAATGAATCATCATCAGCGCAGCATGATGCATCGACAGCTGAAGATGACGTGAGATTGAGTTCATTATGCAATCGTGCTTTCTCACGAAGCAGTACTTGCATTTGCGAGCACGTTTGATGAGAACACAACATGTGTGAGTCGTCGCTGCGCTCAAACGATGAACGCAGCAACAGCATCAGATCATCTGATCATTATGATCTATCATGCATCAGCACTTATTAAAACACGCAGAAATAAATATGTTTATCAAGAGTCATGAGTTCAATCTTCAACATCAAAGACGCGAGAAAAGCAGAAGAAGCAGACGTGACAGACGTGACAGTGACAACAACGCAAGAAAAGCAACGAAAGATATACATCTTAAGAAAAAGAGCAGACTTCGCGAGCATGTTAGCATGATTTCAGTGAGCACAAAGCTGCTACTTATCATGTTGATGATGATGATGTTGATACTGCTATGTCATTCATGTTAGCTCATGAGCTGACTTGCATCACAACAACGCTGCAACGAAAAAAGCTCATATCATGAGCTGCAAGCTATGCAAGATATGCATAGCAGATCTCATGCTTCGTCAGTTTAAAAGAGCAATACTCACGAAAGAGTATGCTGAGATAAGACAAGAAAAAAAGAAAGAAAGAAAGAAAGCAAAGCTGAAGAGTTGATATCAACAATCTCACATTAGCTTTGTTTACACTTGTTAGCATGATCAATTCATGACACTTCTACACAGATGCTAAAGCACTAAAGAAGTCATTGTTATGCTGTCAGCTGCAAGAAGACAATACGATGCTATGAAGACTCAAAAGTTGAGTCTTTAAGAAAAGATGCAGTTGTGAGAACACATTTCATCAACTATGAATGATGCATATTTGCAAGACTAGCTCGCAAGATTAAGTTAAAGAAACTAACGAGTGAATAAAGATAACAACTTGACAGAAGATGAAAACTTTGCAAGCTTTTGCTTTCATTTCTTAGCAATTAATTCTATCATCAATAGAATGCTATCTTATTATCTTTTACTACACAGTTTCACGTAAAGAGATCTCATTGTCTCACACTTATAACTTATTTATACTCATTGCAAAGCTCATTCATTTTATTGACATTTTTTACTCACTGATAAAGATCAACTTCAAATTTGATAGCTAGAATATTTATTCTATTGAGTGTCAGAATGATCTGATAGTGATCTTCAGTATGCTGAGTTGATTCAAAGATGTCGATCAGAAACATTCTGATTAAAGCATTGACTTTAGTGTTCATTTTGTCTGATCAAAAAATGATCTGAAAGTTAAACTTAAATAGAATGTTTAGATAATTGACTTGATGTCAAGTTAACTGTTTGTTTTTCATGAAAGTCTTTAAAGTCTGATGATCGATAAACATCTGAATGAATAACTCAATGCATTCAAGCTCGAATCTTCAATGTTCAAAACATTGAATAATAATCAGCAGTTTCTTGTCATAGATGTGATAATTACATTCAGCGAGAATTATGCTTTTGCTGTAGAAAGTTATCGAGTGAAAAACTCTCTCATCATTGTACTGTGATAGAATTTTATCTTTGACGTAGTCAGATGCATCAATTTCTAGAATAATCTGTCGTTTTGAATCAAAATGTCGTAGAACTGAAATCGAGCTGATTTGTTTCTTTAAATCATCAAAAGCTTGAACACAGACTTCATTTTAAACAAAAAAATGTGTTTTTTCTAGTTAGTTGAATGAATGATTTGACTAGCTTTGAGAAGTTCTTAATGAAATGACGATAAAAGTTAACAAATCTCACGAAGCTTTAAACTTCTTTTAGATTGATCAACATAGTTCAGTTGACTATGACTTTCACTTTGATAGAAATCATACGAAGACTCTGTTCTGATACTATGACTTCTAAGAAGATGATCTCTTTTACATCGAATTTGCACTTTCAAATATTCATTTGTAGATTCACTTCTTGTAAGCAATTCAATATCATTTTGACATGTTGTTTATGTTTTCATCGAGTTTTGCTGTAGATTAGAATGTTGTCTAAATAAACTTGACAAAAGTCATTTAGAAAGTTTCATAAAACACCATTCATATACTGCTGAAATGATCAGCGATGAAACTCATCTGTACGCGATGCTGACTACGAATCTACTGTTTAGCTACAGTAGAGTCTAGAGATTATCAAAAGTTTGAACGACATCGAGATGCTGCGTGATGATGAAGCGCTGTGCGTTGGTCGCGTGCAAAGTTTTCGCGATCGCGCAGACTTTGATAATCTCAATGCGCATGTTACAAAAGCAATCTGCATGCAGATGAGAAAGTCAAATAGAATGCAGAACTACGAGAGAAATCGCTTATGAAAATCATTCGATTCAGCATCTCGTCATCGCGACAATGAAAACTAAGACAGAACACTCTTGCGTTTGATCTGTTGAGAATGATTAGCAGAAAGAACTCGAATCACGAACATTCTTTAAATCTACGTGCTAACTACGTATAGATCTTGTTAAGACTGCGTGTCTGTTACTACAACATAAGCAACTCATGAGTCTCGTTAAGTTCGACACGAGCAAACTTGAGAATTTCATTAATATCGTTTAACAGACGTTCAGACACAGACATTCTATACGTAGACGATATGCTGACGAGAAGACTTCGTTAAGAGAAGAAAGACACAAACGAGTTAGTAGAGAATGATTGAACTACGCTGTCTGATTAAAAGTGTAGCATATGAACATCTTTGCAAGACATGATCGATCTGCACGAGAAAAATCTCTACAGATAACGCGAAACAGATGAGTTGCACGCTTTACAAGCGAAGCGAGCGTCTGCGAGACGTGATATACAATGATGATGACTGTCGATCTTGAGAATTTCATCTCTTCACTGAGCTCTGACTCTTGAATGTTTTGATGATAGAATCAATCTTTAGTCGAAGACATTGTCTGTATAGCTTGAGAGAACAGTAACGCATGTCGATGTGATTAAAGAAGAAATCGACTGCGATATGCATGCGTATCGCAGACAAAACGTCTGCAACTCATGCTTAAGAAGTAAACTGTCGAAATCTGAACAGTGAGAGATCTCGTTCGTCTTAAACTGTGAATCTGTCGCGAGAAAACTCTCTGAGTAATTTCTCGAGCCTAAGAGGGAAATCAGCATAGAGATCGTGCTCTATATATGTTGCATGCAACGTATACAACATATTTTCGATAGACATCACATCGAAAAGTGCATGATGTCTTTGAATAGAAGACGTTGCATCAACTGCAATGAAAATCACGAACTCTGAAGATGCATCTGTCTCAAGTGATGACAGCAGATGAAACAATCGTTCGAAATCTATAGAAACAGATCATTCAAATATTCTGAAACGTCTAAATACAATCGCGCACTCTTCTCGCTGTTTCTGAACTCTTTAGATTCAACGAACTTTTTCGATTCAATGAATTTCTCAAGCTCAGCAACAATCATGCTGAAAACATGCAGTTGAATTGCTGATGAATCAGCTTGATAAATAGTAAAAGTCAAGAAAAGATGAGTCAATCTTTTCTTTTACGTAAGTAGTGATTCAGATGAAACAATATCTGAGCAGATTCAGAAACATTCAATCAGAAAGCAAGAAAGATTCTCAATGATCAAAAGCATACAAAGAGTCTTCTCATTGCAAAGTCAACAACAGCTATGAATAACTCTATTATGAAACAATCTTTTCTACAAATTCTACAGTACAACATCAGAAAGTCATTAAGAATTCAAGAATCATTTCTAATTAACAGAGAAGTTCACGAATTCGACATAGTAGCTATATAGAAGCAAGATTGTAACAACAATGACTCACAGTCATTTAGCTCAGCACACAACTTCTTTCATCTAGTGAAAAACTTATCATCTCAATCAAGAACATACATATACATTAACAAACATCTAAGATTCAATCAATGAATAGTAGAAACAGCTGAGTCAGACATTTGCTCAATCAGAATATTAACTCGCAACGCAGATGACAAAACGCAGACGCTAAAACTTCTAAACATATACAATTCATGCTCACTGTTTACTACATTCATAGAGAAATCTTCAATCATTTCTCGTTTGAATGAACTACTCAAGAATGACTGCGAACAACTGATTGTAAGAAGATTTCAATCTACATCATTCTCACTGAGAGAAATGAAGATGCTTCACTCGTCATATGATGATTGATACTCTGCTAAACATTATTACAAATGCAAGACTAAAATTATTGCTGAAATCAGACATTATTACTCGCGAAGCTCACAATCAATTTACAACGATTGATTTAGTTTTTAGCAGCGAGAAAATATAGTTCATGACATGCAAGTGCGAGATACGAATCAATCTGCATCAGAAATCAAATCATCTTTCAATCATCACAAAGCTATGTTTATAAACAATCTCAGTGCAACTCTTGACTTGATGACTTTGAAAGAAAATGAATACAGAAGCATTGAGTGCTTATCTGCAAATACATCTATCTTTGAAACGCTCTTTAAACGACAAGACTATGATGAATGACAAAGTGTGCAAGATTATCAGAGTGCTACAGAAGATCATCGAGAAGTTTATTCTTTTGACAAAGTCATCAAATTGAGCAAAAGACTTTTGAAATCAAAGCTGCTTTGAAGTAGTAATGAAATCAAGACGACTGCGAATCATATGAAAAATGTGAGATACATTAGAAGCGTGAAATGAATATCTGAAGCACAATGATGACAAAAACAAGATCATTCAACAAACAAAATGCGCACACTTCAGATCATAAATGCATGCTTTGAGCAAAGCACTCAAATCGATATGATGCTTTGCAAAATGAGCTAGAATCAAAAGTCAGCTATCTAAAAAGCTTTCTCAGTTTTCGTCACTGAAGTGAAGTGACATCGATCATATAATAACAACGTTCGAGAAAAAAATCGAGATACTGCAAGAAAAGTTCTTTTTCTCATCTTCTCAAGCGAATGTCAATGACATCGCAAAGTCATTCATATCTCTGACAGTCTCATTCAATTCACGCATCACAGAAGATGAAGTGAAGCAGACAATCAAATGAGTAAAAGCAGACAAAGCATCAAGCGCTTCAGATATTTCAAACAGAGTGCTTCAAGCAAGTCTTGCAAAACTGATCTCAATACTGACGAGTTTATTCAATGCATGCATAATACACAAGTATCACTCAAAGCAGTTCAAAAAGACTCAAACAATAGTACTATGTAAATTGAAGAAAAGTGATTATATTGATTCAAAGACGTATCGACTCATTGCTTTGCTCAATATCATGAACAAAGCGCTGAAGTTGATCATGATCAAAAGACTGAGTGACATAGTTGAGACTCATCACATGCTATCAAATGCTTAAATGAGAGCGAGACGTAAGTGATTTGTGATCTCGACGTTAGATCTACTAATAGATCAAGTTCATACAGTGTGAGATTGTGAAATCAAACATGTGATCTTCATGCTAAGCTTAAATGTTGTTGAAGCGTTTGATTAAGTCTCACATGTCAGACTTCTGCACATGCTGAAAATGAAAAGAACATCAAGCTACATAATTGAATAAACACGCAGCTTTCTAAAGAATCGAAAGACGTTGCTAATATTCAATGAACAAATGAGTGACATACGCGAGATAAACGCAGACATATCGCAGAAATTTCTCATTTTATTGATTCTCTTTCTATTCTTCAACGTAAGTTTAATTGAAAAATGCGAAGCATTGAGAATTAAAATTAAAGTGCTTGACTTCATAAATGATATTAACATTCTAGTTTACAACAAATTCACTGAAGAAATTTGCAGAACATTGAGCAAAGCACATAACGTCTGCGCGAAATGAGCTTGCACTCATGACGCAACGTTTGCATCAGAAAAGTACAAGCTCACGCATTTCACTAGAAAATTGAAGAGATTCAACATGATGACTAGCATACAAATAGAAAACTCAGTTATCAAATCAAAATCAGACGTACGAGTTTTAAAGATGTAACTGAACATGAAACTGCAATGAAACGCGCATCTTCGATAAATAAAGATGAATCACGTCACAAGAATATTGACACTTAGTCATCTTGAAGTCTTCACATAAGAAGCTATCTTCACAAAAGCGAGACAAGTATACTCAGCAGTAGTGAGATCAGAAATTGCATTCAAAGCATCAATCTGACATTAGCGTGACAAAAAAGATGAACTGTTGAGCAAAGAATGCAAACTAGAAACACTTCAGAATCAGACTCTGCATCACGTAGCAGAAGTGTTCAAAAGAGTAAGCATTGAAACTTTAGAAACAGAAACATACATAAGTTCACTACATGTTCATTTGAACATGCTACAAAACAAGATCATGCTACATAGTTGAGTCAATGATTGAACGCAAGAGATCAGACAAGCATGCGAACTAATACGCGCTCGTTTGACGAGAGTTAATCGCGTCATTTCTCGCTTACTCATCATCAAGAAAATAATACTTCTGAATGTTTTTATTTAAGAAGATGCGAAGATACAGTCGAGATGCAGATGATGCACTTTCTTCTTCACAATGATTTCAACAAGCGATAGCATTGCAATAACGCAGTATCACAAAGATCAATGAAATCAACAATGAGAAAAGTACAGAGAATGCATCGCAGATGTCAACGTAATCTCAGCACAAAGATTGCATCTGAGCAATAAGATGATAAAGATGCGTGATGATCTTCAGAAAGCAAAAAGCATTTTCGTAATGCACATCAGAATTAAACGCATAGATCTGAATGCTTATCTGCACTCTAGAAATGTTTCAGACATGAATAGTTCACGATGTGACTGCAAATGAAGTCATCAGACGATGAAGCATGTACTCATGCACTGCTCGAACTGATTGCATTTGCGATCAAGAATGTTACAAGATGCTGACTTCTTGAACTATTGAATAATCGTCGTCATCATGAAGAGTCTCAGAGCAGTAGCAAAAATAATGATGAAAACGAAGCTTTTGAAGCAATTTAAAGTGACTAAAACACTTGTTCTTTAACGTGTGATCAACGCGAACAAATTTGATACATAGTCTCAAAACTCACTGTTTCAACTGCGTGAAGCAGTCATATAGACTGTGAGTGATTTTCTATCTCAAAAAGTTTTGTTCACTTGATACAAATAGCATAAAGTCTCTCATGAGTCGATTTAATCGATGTCACAAAAGTGTATGAATTTATTATTATTATTATTGAAATCATTGCTCTTTAATGAAGAAAACTGTGAAAGTTTTTTAAGTAACTAACTTTTGATTCTGACTCATTTTATGAAGCGTCAAATCGATTTTGATTCATTACTCAATTCATGTATTTAAGATCTAAAATGTGAACATTTTATTTCTTTAATGATCTTGTTTTTGTGATCATTGTATTTCAGATAATCATTTCATGTCTCTAAAGTACTCTGCGTTTTTCATATGACTTGTAATCATCACGATTTCATCACGACTTTTAAGCAGTTCTGATTTCAAAAGTCTTGTGCTCAATTTGATGATTTTGCTCACGAAGTAGATTTCTCAATGACTTCTTGTAATGTATGAGTGATCTCAACTACTCTGTCATCTATCGCTGTCTTGTCATTCAAAGAATGATTGATGAAAAGATGTATTCTTAAATGAGTGTTTAATGCTTTGATGTTCATTTTCTTTCATAGTCGATGAGTCGTAAGCTGCATGATAAATGTGCATAGACATAACTTCGTGACAATTGAAAGATAATCAGATTCTTAATGCAGATCAGTTCTCATCTCACATTTGTGTATTATGAACTGTATTTTCTCGCTGTCAAACGCTAAATTTATTGTTGTAAACTAATTGTGAGTTTCTTTAGTAATTTTGTTTAACTCAAGCAATAGCTTTAATCTTGCATTCATAACAATGTTTAGTAGAGCATCAGTTACTATGTGATGAGTGAAGCATCTTCTGTCTTCTCAGTGTGAATGATGCATGTTGAAGTCTTTCATAATCAGTTGTTTGCAGTTATCTTTGATTAATTCATTCAGACGAGAAATAGTAAATGATTCTTTCATGAAGATAATGAACAGCAAGCATGAATTATAGACGTTTATAACTCATAGCGTCAGCATTTCATCATCTGAGTTGCTAGTTAGCAGCTTGATTGAGCAAATGTTCAATTCGATAGTTTTCACTGTTCATTGATCAAATTTTAGACGTTTATTGACGTAAATGCATGTTCTTATTTGAGATGATGAATTCTCTACTAGATGAAAGAAGCTGTGAGTCGAGCTAAACGTTTGTAAAACGTTGATGTTGCAACTTTGTTTCTGAATGATTATTATATTGAATTTGCAAATCTCTTTGTTTATCAAGAATGATTTCTGAATTTTTAGTAACTTTCTAATGTTGTACTATAGAATTTGCAGAAAGAATTGTTTCATCATAAAGATATTTGTAGCTGCTGTTGACTCTGCGCTGAAACGACTTTTTGTATGCTTTCAATCACTGAAAGTCTTTCACATTTTTTGATTTGATGTTTCTGTGTCTGTTCAGACGTTTAATCTTCTGAATCACTAATCACGCATGAAGAGTGATTGACTCATCTCTTCTTGACTTTCATCACTTGTCATGTTAACTCATCAACGTCTTGACTGCTTGTTATCATTGAGATGTTCATTGAACTCAAGAGATTCGTTGAATCTAAGAAGTTCAGAAAGAAAGAAGAAAGTGAGCAATTGTGTTTCAATGCTTCAGAATATTTGATCAATCTATTTTGAAAGATTTCTTCTGATTGCTTTATTTGTAGTTTTCACTTGAGACATAAGCATCTTCAGAAATCATGATTATTGTTGCAGTTCGCGCATCATCTTCTATTTATCAACACAACGTACTTCTTAATGTGATGTTTATCTGCGCATTTGAAGCAACATTCTTGATTTTTGCAAGATTTAGTCACATGATCAAAATTGAAGCACTTGTAGCACTGTGTGATACAACAGTTCTTTTTAAACAATTTGCATAAGCATTCTTGATACAAGTTTAGCATGCTCATGTTCAGTAGTTGATTCATCATCATTTTGATTGCAATCTCTATGATGAGCGATGAGTGAGTCTTTTCGCTTTCAACTATCTTCTTAAGTTAAGCTATTCTCAACATCTTTAAATCTTCATGAAGTTTTGCATTGTCTTTCATCAATTTTTTGATGATCATCTTTTGATTGCTTGTGTTCAATGTGATGCATACATCATATGTCAGTATTGCGAAGCTTCAACGCACTACATGCGCTGAGTCTGCAATTCTCTTCACTCATTTCTGAGACTTTTTCAAAGCTGCTCAAGCTTCTGAGCTTACTGCGTGCAATGCAACGTCTTCGCTTTCAAGCTTTTAAATCAACATGATTAGATTTCATTACATTGTCAATACATTTTTGATTCTTTGAAAGATTTAATCAACTGACTTCTTTTGTATTTCTTTCATCTTTTTTCTTTTCATTATTTTCACTAGAACTTTGCATCTTTTGCAAAGCAATGATAAATCATCTTTGAATCATTGTTCTTTCATCATTGTTTCTTCTCTTGTTAAATTGACTTATGATGATGTTTTAAATGTGAAACGTGTATTTTCTTATACTTGTAGCTGTTTATTGAGAAGTTGAATGAATGTCTTCAACTTCTATACATTCTTCGTAATAAATGCATCTTAATTCTCTTTCTTTTTGATCTTTCTTTCTGAAATGTTTCAAAGACGTTGAATCAGCTTTAAAATCACTTTCTTTCATGAATGATCTTTGCTTTTCTTTTTCTCTAACATCAATGTCTGTGTTAGCAAATCAATAATGCTGATAATGTTCATCTCATCATTGCGTAAGCATTTAAACTTCACGTTACTGTCTCTCTGTGACAAGTTAATGTTGCTTGCAATCATTTTTAAATCAGTATTATTGTTGTTCATGCAATTCATCATCATTTATTCATTTATTCATTTACTTGATTCTTACTTTCTCATTTGTAATTCTCTTTTCAAAAATTCGTTTTGTATGCATTGTGATTATTATTATGCAATTTATAACATAAGAAATATGCAGTGTGTTGAAACTTTCTTTTATTAATACATATGCATCGATTAAATTGAATTCTCAAAGTGATAATTATTACAAGTTTATCAAATTTAAATTTTTTTTAAATGATACTTAATAATAGAAGTAAACAAGTGACTCAGATAAAACAACATCTGAGCAGATTCAGAAACGTTCAATCAGAAAGTAAGAAAGACTCTCGATGATTGAAAGCATACAAAGAGTTTTTTTTTTCTTTTTCTTCAAGTTTTACGTGCTTATGCAGTCTAAGACTATGAAACATGATGCTATTTACCTAAATAGTAGCACTGAAGCGCTGTGTGTATGCTAAATTACATGTAATCTAGTCATAATCGCTGCTGTATATCTTCTCATTGAGCAGTCAGATCGTTAGAGTGCACATATGAGCATGTGACATGTCTATATAATCAAGTAATCATATAAACAAATCGAAATTGTAAAAGCTGATCACTTCAACGTGAGCTTTCGAATTTGCTGTTTGATTATTTAGCTGAGCGAGCTAGACGAGCGATCAATGTATTGTAAAAGTTGATCACTTCAACGTGAGCTTTTGTTCGCTGTTTAATCATCTAGTTGAGCAGACTAGATGAGCTTTGATCTATGTAGATGAAAGCTGATCACTTCAACGTGAACTTTCGAGTTCGCTGTATGATCACTCAGCTGAATAAACTAGATGAGTTTTGATCTATGTATTTGCAACGCATGTAAATCGATCAGAAAATCGAAATTGATTGATTTACTGCGTTGCACAGATGTGTATATGTGCAAAAGCTGAGTCGTGTCTTTGCAATGTATGTGTGTATGATGTATATGAGTTGCAACGCATGTGCAAAGACGTTGCTGTTGTTCTGTGTATATGAGCAAAGACTGTGTCGTGTCTTCGCAATGTATGTGATTGCGATGCATGTAAATTGATCTGATAATGTGAAAAATCGATCGATTTACTGCATTCTGCAAGCATGTGAATATGTAAAAGCTGAATCATGCCTTCGCAATATGTATATATATGATGTATATGAGTTGCAGCGTGTGCGCAAAGACGTTGCTGTCATTCTGTGTATATGAGTAAAGATTGTGTCATGTTTTTGCAGTGTATGTGATTGCGATGCATGTAAATCGATCTGATAAAGCAAAAAACCGATCGATTTACTGCATCATGCAGATGTGTAGATGTGCAAAAGCTGAGTCATGTCTTTGCAATGTATGTGTGAATGTCATATATGAGCTCAACGCTGATTCAAGCACTGTTACTGCTCTGTGTGTGATTGCGATGTGTGTAAATCGATCTGAAAATGAGAAAAATCGATTGATTTGTTGCATCACGCAAGTTTATAGATGCGCAAAAGCTGAGTCGTGTCTTTGCAGTGTATGTATGTGTGATGTATATGAGTTGCAATGCATGCGCAAAGACGTTGCTGTTGTTCTGTGTATATGAGCAAAGACTGTGTCATGTCTTTGCAGTGTATGTGATTACGATGCATATAAATCGATCTGATAAAGCAAAAACTCAATCAATTTACTGCGTCATGCAGACGTGTAAATGTGTAAAAGCTGAATTGTGTCTTTGCAGTATATGTGTGTATGTCGTATATGAATTCAATGTGTGAATAAAGCGCTGTTACTGCTCTGTGTGTGATTGCGCTACGTGTAAATCGACCTGAAAATGCGAAAAATCAATCGATTTACTGCATCACGTCTGTCTGTATATGCGCAAAAGCTGAGTCGTGTCTTCGCAGTATATATGTATATGTCATATATGAACTGCAGCATGTATGCAAAGATGTTACTGTCATTCTGTGTATGTACAAGCTTCAACGCGCTGATGATTACGTTGTTATTGCTTCGCTTTTCGACTGTGTGTGAGCTCAATGCATGAGTAAAGCGTTGTTACTGTTCTGTCAATGTTGATGAGATTGTTCAGCTCTTCTGATAAGCATAGCTTGCAGAAGATTCATAGTCAGCATCTCATACAGATAAATCTCGTTGTTGATCAGATATGACGTAAAGACACGATAATTATTCTGAAAAAAATCAAACAAGTTGAATTATTCAATTTCAAAAACATACAGAATTATTACGCTGCTAAACTATTTAAACAAAGTAGCAGAAAAAAAAAATAGCAGTGCAACTGTCTTACACAGCAGAATAAATTTTTTTTTTATTTCTTCAAGTTTTACATGCTTATGCAGTTTATGACTATGAAACATGATGCTATCTATCTAAATAGTTGCACTGAAGCGCTGTGTGTAAGTTAAATTACATGTATTCTAGCTTTAGTCGTTGCAGTATATCTTCTCATTGCTCAGTCAGATCATTTGTGTGCGCATACGAGCGTACGATCTGTCTATATAATCAAGTGATCATATCAACAAATTGAAATTGTGAAAGCTGATCACTTCAATGTGAACTTTCGTTCGCTGTTTGATCATCTAGTTGAGTAAGCTAGATGAGCTTTGATCTATGTATAAAAGCTGATCACTTCAACGTGAGCTTTCGTTCACTGTTTGATTATTTAGTTTACACAGCTGAAATTAACGACAAGCTGCTGAATTTTGATCAAATGAGAGACAGAAAACAAAAATCAGTTATAGACGCAGTACTAAATTTTGATCAAATGAGAGACAGAAAACAAAAATCAGTTATAGACGCAGTACTAAATTTAGTACATAATGCGTAAATGACAAAAAGTCGCGAAAACACGCTTATCTGTTTACTTCTAGATGTTAAAGAAGCTTTTAACCATGTTGTGTTGAAACAACTGATCAAAATATTGATTAAATTGAAAATATCAATCAATTTAATCAATTTTGTAAAATGCTTTTTACAAAATTGAGTTATTGACTTAGCATTTGATAACGAACGTCAGAAATCAAAGAAGATAATCACAGAAATATTGCAAGATTCATCTATTTCGCTCATTCTATTTCTAATTTATATTCAATACTTATTCTTGAAGATTTGCGCAAAGATTGAAAATCTACAGTCACTCAGCTACATTGATGACGTAGCACTATACATGAAGAAAAGAATATTGATAAGAATGTAAAAACGCTGAAAAATGCAGCAAAAATCGCTTTTACATGAGCAAAGAAAAATGCAGTGCAATTCAATGATTCAAAATCTGAATTGATACACTTTGAAAGTTACAAGATGACACTCAATCAAATGATTATTCTACTCAATAACATGATCATAAAATCAAAGACATGCGTATGATGACTAGAAGTTTGACTGAATCGAAAGCTTAACTTCAAAGTTTATGTGCAAACGAAAATCGCGACAGTCACAAGAACGTTACACTCGTTGTTTAAATTAATGAATAGCGAGTGAGAACTAAATGTCAAATCAGAAAAGCAGTTATATCTGACATACATCACATCTATTAGCGATTATGACGTCGAAATATGATGAAATAATCAAAAAAGTTACTTAGTCAAATTTCGCAAACTGCAAAACGCTGCATTACGAAAAATTCTGAGTGCGTTTTGAACATCATCGATAGATGCTATGCAAATAGAAGTTGAAATCTCATCAATGAAGATATGATTAGATCAAAAGTGCAAGAACTATGCAATTCAAATAGTTGAATTATTGAAAAAACATTCTATCAGAAAAATAACATTTATTATGTACTCATCTCAATACTCTATTGAATTGAATCTAGATCTGAACACATCAAAATATCTGAACTGAAACAAGATGAAGATGAATGTATCTTGAAAAGCTAAGAAGTGCAAAGACAGACTTACGCAGATATATCAAATATTGAACAAAGTGCAAAAAACATTGAATTCAATAAAAGAAATCGAAATTTCTCACTTTAAGAAATCGTGAGAGCAAGAAATTAAGCATTTAGCAAAACTTCAAATTGAATTTGCAAAAAACGAAACTTGCAATATGATCAATACACACTATAAAAAATTAGAAAGAATTATCAAAAAGGCGAAAAACATAGTGATGTACACAAACGCATCGCAAATTCGAAAAAAGATAGCAGAAGTTGAAACAGAAATTGAAACAACAGTGATATTTATGCATGAACTCATTAAATGCAGCAAAGTGACAAGTGTTTCAGGCAAAATCATCATAACGAAAGCGAAACTGCAAGCTATTAGCGATGCAATCACAATGTGCAGCGAAAAAGCACTCAAAAACAGCGAAATTTAAGTGTATATGAACAGTCAAATGACTTTGCAAAGACTAAACATAAAGAGCAACGTCAATGTGAGATTATTTAATGACATACGACAAAATTTGATCAATTTACATCAGAAACAGTGTCAAATTCACATACAGTGAATATTAAGTCGTAAGAGCATTATTGAAAACGAAAAAGCAGATCAATTGATCAAAATTGCTGCTTAAGAAGTATCATTTATTGACAACATGAAAGCAATCATCATAAGCTTTGTCAAAAAGCAAATTTGCAAAGAAGCGAAAGTACAATTGTTATAATTCTAGTCTTCATCTATTCTTTCTAGCTCTGATCTGAGTTTCATTCTAATCGAGTCTAGTGAGCATTCAAGCTAGTAGTGATGTTATTGAAACTCTGCATCATATGTGTAAGACGTTAACTCTTTCGAGTCTAGCACAGAGCTGAGAAACACACATATAAAGAATTGAGTTCTTTTCTGTAGATACTTTTCTTTCTTAGCATTTATCTATTAGTTAAATGATATTCATATGACTCACTTTATGCTGACTTTTAACAGTAGATAAATGCTCAATCAACTACTCTGCTATCGACGTGTAGATGATACGAAATAATCTACTTCGTTCATTCAGAAAATTCGTAAGAAATTCTTCGAATTACTTTCATCAAAATACATATTCAAATTTACTCAAATTTATCAAATCAATCACTCAATCTTATCGTCATCAAATCTATCTATCTATCTTTATCTTTCTCACAATGACACGCGACTCTGAATCAGTTGAGTCATGAACAGCTCATCTGCTTAGAAGCACTGCTAGTAGACGAGTTTCTCTTATTTCTTTTAATGCTTCAGCGAAATCTCAGAATGTTGCTATCTTATGAGACATCAACATGAGTCAACAACTTCGTCAATGAACTATCAATCAGTCAGATGAGATCATCAAGATGCTGATCGAGCTAAGAGATCAATGAGACATGACTTTGAAACTCAACAAGCAATGAATCAATCTACAAGTTGATCACATCAAGAGACTTGATGAGCTAAAAATCAGTTAAACGACAATAAACACTCAAGAAGAGACTATCGTTGAACTACGAGAGAAAGTATTGAGTCTCAAAAAGAAACAGCGTTCAGTGAATCACTCTCGATCTCAACAGTCTACGAAGTCTCGAGCTTCTATCAAGAATCATACTCAACGAAAGTTATTCACTCTATTCAACAACAATCATCACAAGTTCTTCAAGTTTTTGAATTTATTTATATTCACTGATGAAGATGAATCGACATGAAACAGCTGAAGAATCAAGATAGATGACAAGCTTCAAACAAATGTTGATCACTTCAATAATAAGAATATTTGTATTGTTTATGTGATATCTAGACTAGAAGATGATGCTGCTGAGCACATCTTCGCTTGACATTGACATGATGCTTTGCATTCATACATCTTGATCAATGAGCTATTTGAGCATCTGAAAGAAATATACAATGAACTGAATAAGAATTGAAAGTGTCGTCGTAAGTACAACGCTTTGAGATAAGCAGACAAGTCTTTTAATGTCTTCTACTTCAACTTTATGAAGCTATTCAGCTATCTCGAATATGATGATTGCATTCTGATAAACGATCTTCAGAATAAAATCAATAATCGCTTGCAGAACGCTTTATCAGTCTGTTCAGAGAACTTTACTTCACTCACTTGCTTAAGAATCTTTCTTCAAGATGTGAATAGTAAACAACGAGTCAATTATCAGCTTCGCAGCGAACGTTGCACTGTCATCGTCAAAGTCACTATTGTACCTGATAAACGCGTTACTTCTCTGTCAGTAACAACTTTGATAATCGATTATGTTAAGTTGACTATCTCTTCTATCTCTGAGTCAGCGAGATCGTTAATTATCTGCTACATCTGCAAGATCTTCAATCATTTGTTCAAGAATTGCTCTCAGCTGAACAAGATTGACACTTCTGCATCTCATGCATTCATCTTTCATCTACATGAGATCATCATTTCGAAGAATAAAGAGAATGAGAAAATGTCTTTTGAGAATAGCGAGACAAAAAACTAGAGACTTTCATCAAAGATGCAATGAAAGATGTGTTAATTTCTTCAACGCAAGCATGTCAAATGACTCTTTTGCTTCTGAATCTTTGACTATTGAATGTGTACTTTCTAGCAATGAAATTAGTTACTCATTGAAGTCATTGATTGACATTGAAGCTGCTGACAAACGTTCATTGATGAAGTGATCACGTAGATTGTTTGTGATCAATTGCAAATTGAGTCTTTGACTTTGATCAAAGCGAAGTCAATTCGAGAATTCGATGATCATTATGCTAAGAAACTCATTACTCATGTCATCTATTTAAATCTGACTGTTCAAGATCATACAATTGACACAGCTTCTATGTTGATCACTCGATTAAATCAACATTAAATGATTCTTGAAAAAACATGAATGAACAAAATTGATTTAGTAATTGATATGCGAATCGATTTTCTTCGATTTTCGAATTTCAATTCTACTAGTCAGAAATTGATTGCTTTATTCTCAAGCAATAAATCAATCACGAAACGAAAGAGCTTGACTTTTACTCATATACTGAAGAGATCTTTCACTTTCGTTACATCTCAATTCGGTCTGAAATCATTCTCTTTCAGTTCAATGAACATAGCAATGATAAAGGCAGCAACATATAGAATGTTAGTCAAACGATTAGATATCAAGATCTTTGCTGTTATCGTCTTGAAAATCGATTGACTCATAACTACAGTTAAAAACAAGTCTGAAGAAGTGAATCTGCATGAGCTTTCTCACGCTGAAGTTCTCAAGCAAGTCAAGATCAAGCTTCTCTCTGAATATCACGACTATCTAAATGTCTTCGATCGAGCAATGATCAATCAGCTATTATTGCATCGTTTCTATGATCACAAAATTGAGTTGATCGATAAAGAAACATCTTCTTGAAGCAAACTATATCAGATGTTCAATCACAAGCTTCAGAAGATAAAGAAGTATCTGATTAATCATTTAAACAAAGAGTTCATTTTCTTCAGCTTTGCATCATACATCTCGCTCATCTTGTTCATCAAAAAGAAAGACGATAGTCTGCGTTTCTGTATCGATTACAGAAAGTTCAATGCTTTGATCAAACGAAATCGCTACTCTTTGTCATTGATAGACGAGATTCTCGCTCATATATAAGAAAGTAAGTATCTGACTCAATTGAACATCATTGTCGCGTTCAACAAACTACACATGCACTCAGATAGCGAAGATTTGACTATCTTTATTATCTTCTTCAACTCATACAAATATCATGGAATGCTCTTTAAATTAATCAACGAATCTGCGTTCTATCAACATTATATGAACGACGTTTTGTTTGAGTATCTACATCAGTTTTGTCAGATCTATCTAGATGACATTATTATCTACAGCAAGATCTTAAAGAAACACAAGCAACATGTATGATTGATCTTGAATAGACTACAAGAAGCTGATCTACAGATAGACATCAATAAGTGCGAGTTTCATGTTCAGAAAACTATCTTTCTAGAACTCTTGATATCAATCGAAGAATTGAAGATGAACTCGTGAAAGATGCAAGCAGTCGTTGATTGATTTACACTCAATAATCTCACTCAGATGCAGTTCTTCATTAACTTCTGCAATTTTTATTGACGCTTCATCAAGAACTTTTCGAAGATTGTTTATTTAATGATTCAACTTACTCAAAAGAAGATCATATTTGAATGAAATGAAGTCTGTCAAATTATCTTCAATCATATGAAGAAATGTATGATCAAGACTCTTATACTACGTCACTTTGATCAAACTTGTGAGACTATTCTTGAAATTAACTCATTCAACTACGTCAATGAGATTGACAACGAGATTTATCTGTATGAGATGCTGACTACGAATCTTCTGCAAACTATGCTTGACAGAAGAGTTGAACAATCTCATCAACATCAACAGAGCAGTAACAGCGCTTTACTCATGCATTGAGCTCACACACAGTTGAAAAGCGAAGCAATAACAACGTGATCATCAGCGCATTGAAGCTTGCACATACACAGAATGACAGCAACGTCTTTGCATACACGCTGCAGCTCATATACAACACATACACATATATTGCAAAGGCACGACTCAGCTTTTGCGCATATACAGACAGGCGTGATGCAGTAAATCGATCAATTTTTCGCATTTTCAGATTGATTTACACGCAGTGCAATCTCACACAGAGCAGTAACAGCGCTTTATTCACACGTTGAGCTCATATATGATATACACACATATATTATGAAGGCACGACTCAGCTTTTGCACACATACACATCTGTGCAACGCAGTAAATCAATCAATTTCGATTTTCAGGTCGATTTACATGCAGCGTAAGATCAGCGATGAAACTCATCTGTACATGATGCTGTCTACGAATCTACTGTCTAGCTACAGTAAAGTCTAGAGATTATCAAAAGTTTGAATGACATTGAGACGCTGCATGATGATGAAGCGCTGTGCGTTGATCGCATGCAGAGTTTTCGCGATCACGCAGACTTTGATAATCTCAATGTGCATGCTACAAAAGTAATCTGCATGCAGATGAGAAAGTCAAATAGAACGCAGAACTACGAGAAAAATTGCTTATGAAAATCATTCAATTCAGTATCTTGTCGTCATGATGACAAGAACTGAGACAGAACATTCTTGTGTTTAATCTGTTGAGAATGATTAGCAGAAAGAACTTGAATCATGAACATTCTTTAAATTTATATGCTAACTACATATAAATCTTGTTAAGACGACATGTTTGTTACTATGACATAAGCAACTTATGAAACTCATTAAGTTCAACATGAGTAAACTTAAAAGTCTCATTAATATCATTTAACAGACGTTCAAACATAGACATTCTATACATGAGCAATACGCTGATGAAAAGACTTCATTAAAAAAAGAGAAACATAAGCGAGTTAGTAAAGAATGATTGAACTACGCTGTCTGATTAAAAGTGTAACATATAAACATTTCTGCAAGACATGATCAATCTGCATGAGAAAAATCTTTACAGATAATGCAAAACAGATGAGTTACACACTTTTGAGTGAAGTAAGTGTCTGCAAGACGTGATATACAATGATGATAATTGTCGATCTTAAGAATCTCACTTCTTCACTGAGCTCTGACTCTTGAATGTCTTGATGATAAAGTCAATCTCTAGTTGAAAACATTGTCTGTATAGCTCAAGAGAACAGTAATGCATGTTAATGTGATTAAAGAAGAAATCAACTGCGATACACATGCATATCATAGACGAAATGTTTGCAACTCATGCTTAAGAAGTAAACTGTCAAAATCTGAGCATTGAGAAATCTCGTTCATCTTGAACTATGAATCTGTCGCGAGAAATTCTCTCTGAGTAACTTCTTAAGCCTAAGAGAAAAATCAGCATAGAAATCATACTTTATGTATGTTGCATGCAACGTATACAACATATTTTTAATAGACTGATCAAAAATCAATTCTGAATCAATTTTTTGAACAACGTCGAAGAGAAAAAAGTGTTTCAAACATACAAGTTCACTAAATCACGTCTAATCGAAAAGCTACTCTCGATACAAAACTCGCAAAAAGAATTGAAGATTGAATTTAATGAAAAGTGCAAAGCATTTCTGAAAGCAATGTACTCATCATCTTTGAAAATTCAAATCAATGAAGAATTACTATCGAATGAAAGTATACAATGATCAAGAGTTATCAAAGAGAAAATCAATCACGCTATTAACTTCTCAGCACTCAGAAAAGCACTTGAATCAGACGATATGTCATTTGCAATCATACAGCGAGCGTACAAAACTATATTGAAAATCTTCAATTTAGTGTACTCAGATTTGATTGAAAACGACTATCATTCAAAGATATGACGCGAAGGCACGAAAATTATTCTGAAAAAAC
>JAABVA010000258.1_pt1 | contig 69735 bp, 64 predicted proteins | sample 5560331 | NCBI WGS metagenome assembly JAABVA01 (sample SAMN12812661, study PRJNA571458) | rock metagenome | isolation source: Antarctica rocks | place: Antarctica: Victoria Land, Mt New Zealand sud | collected 2016-01-07
GGAGCAGTCCGGCGCGGTCCCCGAGGCCGGGGACGCGGTCGATGACGTCCAGGACGAGCTTGTAGCGGTCGAGGTCGTTGAGCATCACCATGTCGAACGGCGTCGTCGTGGTGCCGTTCTCCTTGTAGCCGCGGACGTGGAAGTTGGCGTGGTTGGTGCGCCGGTAGGTGAGGCGGTGCACCAGCCACGGGTAGCCGTGGAAGGCGAACACCACCGGCCGGTCGGAGGTGAACAGCGCGTCGAACTCGGCGTCGCTGAACCCGTGCGGGTGCTCCGACGCCGGCTGCAGCCGCATGAGGTCGACCACATTGACCACCCGCACCGCCAGGTCGGGCAGCTCGCGGCGCAGGATGTCCGCGGCCGCCAGCACTTCCAGCGTCGGGATCTCCCCGGCGCAGGCCAGGACGACCGCCGGCTTCTGGTCGGCGGTCTCGGTCCCCGCCCACTCCCAGATCCCGGCGCCCCTCGTGCAGTGCAGGATCGCCTCGTCCATCGAGAGGTAGTCCAGCTGGGGCTGCTTCCCCGCGACGACGACGTTGACGTAGTGCCGACTGCGCAGGCAGTGGTCGTAGGTCGACAGCAGGGTGTTGGTGTCCGGCGGCAGGTAGACCCGCACGATGTCCGGCTTCTTGTTCATGACGACGTCGAGGAAGCCCGGGTCCTGGTGCGTCGACCCGTTGTGGTCCTGACGCCAGACGTGGGACGTCAGCAGGTAGTTGAAGGACGCGATCGGCCGCCGCCACCCGACCTTGGAGCTCGCCTCGAGCCACTTCGCGTGCTGGTTGAACATCGAGTCGACGATGTGGATGAACGCCTCGTAGCAGGTGAACAGCCCGTGCCGGCCGGTGAGCAGGTAGCCCTCGAGCAGACCCTGGCAGAGGTGCTCGGAGAGGACCTCGACGACCCGGCCGTCGGGGGCGAGGCGGTCGTCGAACTCGCCGACCTCCGCGACCCAGTCCCGTGCGGTGACGGCGAAGACCTCCTGCAGCCGGTTGCTCGCCACCTCGTCCGGACCGAAGAGCAGGAAGCTGTCCGGGTTGGCGACGATGACGTCGCGCAGCCAGGTCCCGAGGATGCGGGTCGCCTCATTCGAGCTGACCCCGTGCGCTGTCAGCGCGACGGCGTAGTCCCGGAAGTCGGGCAGGTCGAGGTCCCGCAGGAGGGCGCCGCCGTTCGCGACCGGGTTGGCGCTCATCCGGGAGGCACCGGTCGGCGGCAGGTCGAGCAGCTCCCGGACGGGGGCACCGTCGGCGTCGAAGAGCTCCTCGGGGCGGTAGGAGTGCAGCCACTGCTCAAGGGTCGCCCGGTGCGCCTCGTCGGTGTGCACGGCCGCGATGGGGACCTGGTGGGCGCGGAAGGTGCCCTCGACCTGCTGGCCGTCGACGATCTTCGGGCCGGTCCAGCCCTTCGGCGTCTTGAGGATGATCATGGGCCACGCCGGCCGGGACAGGTCCCCGCCCTCGCGGGCCGCCGCCTGGATGGCGGCGATGGCGTCCAGGCAGGTGTCCATCGCCGCCGCGAGTGCCTGGTGCGCCTCGGCCGGGTTGGTGTCCAGCCCGGCCTCGACGAGATGGGGCTCGTAGCCGTAGCCCCGGAGCAGTCCGGCAAGCTCCTGGTCCCCGATGCGCGCCAGGATCGTCGGGTTCGCGATCTTGTACTGGTTGAGCGCGAGGATCGGCAGCACCGCGCCGTCGCGGGCGGGGTTGACGAACTTGTTCGCATGCCAGCTCGCCGCGAGCGGTCCGGTCTCGGCCTCCCCGTCGCCGACGACCGCGAACACCGTCAGGCGCGGGTTGTCCAGCACGGCCCCGTAGGCGTGCAGCAGGGAGTAGCCGAGCTCGCCGCCCTCGTGGAAGGAGCCCGGCGTCTCCGGTGCGCAGTGGCTCGGGACCCCACCGGGGAAGGAGAACTGGTGGAACAGGCGTCCCATGCCCCGGGCGTCGCGGGTGAGCCGGGAGTACAGCTCGCTCTGCGTCCCCTCCAGCCAGGCGCACGCATTCGGACCGGGACCGCCGTGCCCGGGCCCCATCACGTAGACGGCGTCGAGGTCGCGGGCGCGGATCACCCTGTTGGCGTGGGCATACACGAGGTTGAGCCCGGGCGTCGTCCCCCAGTGCCCGAGGAGGCGCGGCTTCACGTGCTCCGCGAGCAGGGGTTCGCGGACGAGGGGGTTCGCCATCAGGTAGATCTGACCGACCGCGAGGTAGTTCGCGGCCCGCCACCAGGCGTCGATCAGCCGCAGCTGCTCGGTGTCCAGCGGGCCGGGGGCGTCGGACAGCCGGTACCCGCTCGGGCCGACGGTCCGGCCGGTCCCGGTGGACATGTTGTCGGCCGAGGTGTCGTTCGACGTGCTCGCGGCCGTGTCACCGGCGATGGGGCCGGGTGTCCCGGTGGCCGGCGCGGTGCCGGCGGGCGCGGTGTGCAGGGTGGTCATGGGCGGGCTCCTCTGGGACGCGGCGGTGTCTGCCGCGGGCGCGCTGTCCGGACCCGGTCGTGCGGCGAGCGTGGCCGCGGGACCAGTCTGGACCCCCCTCTCCGCCGTCCAGCCGGCGGCGACCACCGTTCACCCGCTGTTCGCACGCAGACGTGCCACCGGTGACCGACAGCCCGCGATCGGACCGCGAAGAGGGGGAGCACGCCGACCTGGCCGGCTCTGGCCGACTCGACGGCCGACCAGCTCAGGCGATGGGAGTCCTCAGTTGCGCGCGGCCACCAGAGGGCAGGTGAACGGGTCGGGGGCCTTGAGGCCGACCTTGTTGAGATAGCTGATGATCACCTTGTACGACCCGACGAGCGTGGTCTCGGTGTACTCGATGCCCTGCTGGGCGCAGAAGTCCCGGACGAGCGGCTGGGCCAGGGCCAGGTTGGGCCGGGGCATGCTCGGGAACAGGTGGTGCTCGATCTGGTAGTTGAGGCCGCCCATGAAGACGTCGATGAGCCAGCCACCGCTGATGTTGCGCGACATGAGGACCTGCCGGCGGAGGAAGTCGAACTTCGCCGTCTTGGCGACGATCGGCATCCCGGTGTGGTTCGGCGCGAACGCCCCGCCCATGAACAGGCCGAGCGCGGCCATCTGGACACCGAAGAAAGCGGCGGCCTTGCCCGGGGGGAGCAGCAGGAACAGCCCCGTGAGGTAGGCGCCCAGCCGGACCGTCACGAAGAGCAGGTCGATCCGCCGGTGCTTCGCGGTCCCCGGGCGGAGCAGGTTCAGGAAGCTGTCGAAGTGCAGGTTCAGTCCCTCGAGCAGCAGCAGGGGCAGGAAGTACCAGCCCTGCCCGCGCGCCAGCCAGGCACCCAGCCCGTGGCGTCGCAGACCGGCCGCCGGCGTCAGCGCCATCACCGCGGAGTCGATGTCGGTGTCCTTGCCCTCCTGGTTCGGGGCGCCGTGGTGCTTCGTGTGCTTCGACATCCACCACGTGTAGCTCAGCCCTGCGAACAGGCCCGCGAACACCCGTCCCGACCACTCGTTCCAGCGGAACGACGAGAAGATCTGGCGGTGCGCGCCGTCGTGGCCGAGGAAGGCGAACTGGGTGACGGCGATGCCGAACGCACCCGCCAGCAGCAGCGTCCACCACGAGTTGCCGAGCAGCACCACGCCGGTCCAGATGCCCGCGAAGGAGACCAGGCCGACCGCGATGCGGCGGAAGTAGAAGCTCCGCCGACGGCCGAGCAGACCCGCGCCCTGCACCTGCCGGGAGAGGTCCGCGTAGGCACTGACCGCCCGGTCCCGGGGGCGCAGCGCCTCCGAGGGGGCGAGGGGAGCCTGGGACAGGACGTGGTTCAAGGAGGCAGCCTTCCGGAGGGCGGACGGAGTCGTCACCACCGCGGTCCGAGGCAGTCTCCCCAGGATAGAGCCCGACCCGTGCGGACTGCCCCCTGGGCTCGACGATCCACAGGCGGCTCGGCCCGGACGATGATGACCCGCGTCGCCGGGTGCGACGCGCCGCGGGGACGCCGCCCTGGGAGGTCGAGGTCGGTGGATCCGCGCGGAGGTGGCGGAGCGGGAGGTCGGCGATGGCGACGGTGACCGGACTGGTGGCGGCCCGACCGGAGGCCGTGTACGCGGTGCTGGCCGACGGCTGGGCGTACGCCGGCTGGGTGGTCGGGGCGTCGCACGTGCGGGCCGTCGAAGCGGCCTGGCCGGCGGTGGGGAGCAGGCTCCACCACGCCAGCGGGACCTGGCCGGTGACCATCGAGGACGAGACCCGCGTCGAGGTCTGCGAGCCGGCCGAGCGACTCGTCCTGCTCGCCAGCGGCGGCGCGCTGGGCAGCGCCCGGGTGGATCTCACGCTGTCCCCGGACGGCGCCGGCACCCGCGTGACGATGCTCGAGGAGCCCGTCAGCGGCCCGGGGCACTGGCTGCACAACCCGCTGGCCGAGGCCCTGCTGCGCCGGCGCAACAGCGAGTCTCTCGCCCGGCTGGCGATCCTCGTCGAGCGTCCGACGGCACCCGCCGGCCGGCGCTGACACCGGACCGACTCGCGACGGCCGCGCCGCCTACGATCGTCGACCAGCGCAGGCGTTGCCTGCCCCCCGACCGAGGGAGTACCCGTGCGTCGCAGGATCCTCCTGGCCCTTGCGCTGCCGGTCGCGGCCAGCGTTGTGCGGACCGTCGCGACCCAGTTGGAGAAGCGAGGTCACGACCAGGCCGGTGCCCGCGCGCAGAAGGCGGCCGACCTGCTGCGCCCCGGCAAGAAGCGGGTCGCCCCGCAGCGCTGAGTGCGCTCGGCGTCACCACGCGGGTGTCACGGCCCCGACCCCGCTGTCGGTGCCCGACCACACCTCCCGGCCGGCAGCCGTTCAGCGGGTCCGGACGTGCAGGACGGCGCGGCCGTAGGCCTCGGCGCACTCGGGGTCGCTGAAGCTGATCGGTGCCCCGTCGACCGTGAGGACCACCCGCCAGCTCCCGTCGACCCGGTCCAGGCGGTCGAAGGAGTCCCCGAGCAGCTCCCGGAGCTGGTGCTCGAGGGGCAGCCAGAGGGTGTCCTCGACCCCGACGGAGTCCAGTGCCCACTCCGTCGTGCCGTTGAAGCCGAGGATCGTGCCGGCGCGGGTGGCGTGGACGTCGACGGTGATGTCGGAGAGCACCAGGCGCTGGTCGAGCAGCTCGGCCGCGTCGACCACGAACCAGTCGCCGTTGCGCGGCTCCCACCGCACACCGGCCGTGCGCAGCGACCGGGCGAGACCGACGGAGATCACGGCGCCAGTCTGGACCAGCGACCTGGGCACCGCACCGACCTCGACGGCTCGACGGCTCGACGCCCAACGCCGCCCGCCATGACGGCGGCTGTCGGCGGGAGGGGTGTCGACGGCCGGCAGGATGGCGCGATCGCCCGCGGGACCGGGGACCGGGCGTCCGGACGAGCGGGTGCAGGTCCGTCCCGGACGGGAGGGGTGCGGCGATGTCAGCGATGTCGGGTGCGGTGGGCAGGCTCGACGGGTACCAGCAGCGCCACCGCTGGGCGGGGCTCGCCTTCGCCGTCTACAAGAAGTTCGGCGACGACCAGGCCGGCAACCTGGCCGCGCTCATCTCCTACTACCTGTTCTCCTCGGTGTTCCCGTTGCTGCTCGCCCTGACGACGGTCCTGGGCTACGTCCTCGGCGGCCACCCGGCTCTCGGGCAGCGGGTGTACGACGGTGCCCTGCGGAACCTGCCGATCGTCGGCCAGTACAGCCGGCTGCACCCGCTGACCGGCAACGCGTTCGGCCTCGTCGTCGGGCTGGTGATCGGGATCTGGTCGGGGCTCGCGGTGGCGCGCCAGGCACAGAACGCCTTCGCCGTCGTCTGGGACGTGCCGCGGGTCGAGCGCCCCGGGTACCTCCCGCGACTGCTCCGCAGTGCCGAGCTGGTGGTCGTCGTCGGTGGCGGGCTGGTCCTCGCGACCCTCGCCCAGGGCCTCGTCAGCGCCTCACAGGTCTACGGCCTGCACCTGGGGGTCGGGACCGTGGTCCTCGCCGCCGTCGTCGGCATCGTCATCGACGTCGCGGTGCTGGCATGGGCGTTCCGACGGGGGAGCGGACTGCCGCTCGACTGGCGGCGGATCATGCCGGGGGCGGTGACGGGCGGCACGGGCTGGTTCCTCCTGCAGAAGTTCGGCTCGCACCTCGTCAACAGCAGGGTGGCGGGCGCGAGGAGCGCCTCCGGGACCTTCGCTGTCGTCATCGGCCTGCTCTTCTACTTCTTCCTGCTGGCACAGGTGACCCTCTACAGCGCCGAGCTGAACGTCGTGCTGGCGAAGAGCCTGTGGCCGCGCGGGCTGCGGACCCTGACCGGCGTCCCGACCACCGAGGCCGACCAGCGCGCCTACGAGGCCTATCCGCAGCGCGAGCGACAGGCCCACCACACCGACGTGGACGTGGAGGTCGAGGTGGGGCCGGAGTCCGCCGGACCGGCCGAGCCGACGACGGAGCGCTGATCAGGCCGGTGTCCGGGTGGTCGGCCTGCGGCCGTCGAGACGCTCAGGCCGCGGTCGGCCGGGGCGTCGACGCGGCGGGGGCGCCGTGCGCGGGATGGTGCACGACGACGACCGGACAGGTGGCGTGCGCGACGACCTGCTGGCTGACCGACCCCAGCAGCAGTCCCGCGAACCCACCGTGTCCGCGGGTCCCGACCACCAGCAGTCCAGCGTCGCGGGACGCGTCGAGCAGGGTGTGGGCGGCGTTGCCCTCGACCACCTCCGTGGTGACGGGGGAGTCCGCCGGTCGCCGGTCGAGGTCGCCGTGCTCGCTGAGGGCGGCGTCCAGAGCAGCCCGGGAGGCGCCTTCCATGTCGACCTCGGACACCATCATCATCGGGGCGTAGCCAACCGTCGCCGGCAGCGCCCAGGTGAGCACCACGTGGACCGGCACGTGCCGGAGGGCGCCCTCCGCGAGCGCCCACGCCAGCGCGACAGCGGACCCGGGCGAGCCGTCGACGCCGGTGACGATCCGCCCGGACATCCCGGCGGCTCCGGCCTCAGGGGCCGAAGACGGCGCGGGCGCGGGTGCGGTCGGTGCCACGCCGGACGGTTCGACGCCGGACGAGTCGGGTGCAGACGGTGCGGGTGCGGTCATGACCCCAGTGTCGACCGCCACCCGCCCGCGGGGAAGGGTCCGCCGGACGCGGGCGGTCGCCCGGACGGCCCCGGGTGCACGGTCGGTGTCCCGGGACGCCGCCAGGCGGGACCGCCGGCGAGCAGCGGTCCGATCCAGGCTGAACCGTCGGGTCAGGCGGGAGCGCCGGTGGGCACCGGAACGGGTCGGGCGGCACCGTCGGCGAGGACCTCGGCGAGTGCGTGGCTCGCCTGCGCCACGATCCCCGGATTCGTCTCCGCGTAGTACGGCAGCGCCGACACGGCCTGGTAGAGCGCCCAGCCGCGCCCGCGCAGCCAGGACGCGTCGTCCACGGCGAGCTCGTCGCGGTACCGCCGACGACTCGGCCCGGTGAACACGTTCCACGCCGGCTGCAGGTCGCACGCCGGGTCGCCGACGCCGAGCGCCCCGAAGTCGATGACCGCGGTGAGGCGGCCCCCGGACACGATCAGGTTGCCCGGCAGGAGGTCACCGTGCAGCCACACGTCGGGTCCGGACCACGTCGGCGCGCGCAGCGACTGCTCCCAGGACCGGCGGGTCGCGGTCGCGTCGACCCGCGGGCCCAGTTGGTCGATCGACTACTGCACCTGCTGGTCGAGCTCCGCCAGCGGCGCACCGCGGGCGCCGGCCGGCCGCACCGGGGCCCCGGTGGTGTCGATGCGGCGCAGTGCCATCACGAACGCTGCCAGGTCGACCGCGGCCCGGTCCAGCCCGCCGGCATCCCTGGAGGAGCCCGTTCCGGCGGCGACCATGCCGGAGGCGTCCGTCCCGCCGACCCACTCGTACACCGACCAGTCGAACGGGTAGCCCTCGGCGGGGTGCCCCATCACCAGCTGGACGGGCACCGCGAGCGGCAGGTGCGGCGCCAGCCGGGGGAGCCACGCCGCCTCCTTCGCCGCCTGCCCCGTCGCCCAGGCGATGCGGGGCAGGCGTACGGAGAGGTCGTCGCCGAGGCGGTAGATGTCGTGGTCGGTCCCCGACGAGGTGACGGGCTCGACCGGCAGGTCGGCCCAGTGCGGGAACTGCCCCGCGAGCAGGCGACGCACCAGGGCCACGTTGGTCGGGACCTGGTCGGGGTGCATCGCGGTCCGGGCCATCGCGCCGATCGTGGCCGACCCGCGTGCCACCGGCAACGGGTTTCGCCCGTGATCGAGGCAGCCGCGGCCGTGGGTGCAGCTGGCGGGTGATGACCGAGGGTGGGGAGGTGGAGGTGGCGGTCGCGGAGCTGGCTGGCGTCCCAGGTCCGGCTCAGGCGTCCGGCCCGATGATGGGGGTGCGTCGGCCGTAGGTGGAAGACCGGGCACGGTCGGACCTCTGGAGGTCCGCCCGCCACCGGGCGCCCGCCCCCCACGACCGGGCGTCCTCCGTTCGACCGGAGGGCGGCACTCGTGGGCGGCTCGCTGCTCGAGCCAGAGCCGGTCGACCAGCTGGAGCCGGTCGGGCCGGTGCAGCCGGTCGGGCGGACAGAGCCGGTCGCACGCACGGCGGTCGCACGGGCGGCGGTGCCCGTGCAGTCCTGCCGCATCTGCCACACCCTCTTCGAGGCGACAGGCGACGCTCAGGGCGACCGGCTGTGCTCCAAGAGCTGTCGGCGCATCTCGGCTCGGCGCGCCGACCGGCCGGGACGCGGAGCCGGTCGCTCGGCCTGAGCTCCCGTCCGCGCGTCCGCACGCCGTGCGTTCTCCCGCCCGGCTGCCCGGCCGTCCGACAGACCGCCCGTCCGTCCGTCCGACAGACCGCCCGTCACCCGTCATCTCGGAGCTGGACCGGCGGCCCGCGGTGCCCGGAGCACTACCTCGAGGAGAGCACCAGCAGCTCGCCGTCGCCGGCGCCGACGGGCTGTCCCGCCCACCCGCCGAGGACCGCGTCGACGGTGAAGCCGGCGACGGCGAGCGACGAGCGGATCTCGTCCTGGCTGCGGAACCGGAGGGTCGAGGTGCTCTGCGGCACCTCCCCGCCCGGGAAGACGTAGTGCCGGGTGAAGGTGACGACCCCGCCCGGGGCGGCGGTCGCGTCCGTCCACACCCGGACCATGCGGCCGTCCGGCAGCTCGACGGTGACCCCGGAGTCGACGGGGTTCCACCGCTCCCACTCGCGGTCGTCGGGATCGCGGCTGTCGAACACGAGGCGGCCGCCCGGGACGAGCGCCCGGTGCAGGTCGCCCAGGGTCTGTCCCCACTCACCGTCGTCGACGACGAACTGGGCCACGTGGCTCGTCAGGACGGCGACGTCGAAGGACTGCGACGCCACGACGGACGACATACCGAGCACCCACCGGACCTCCGGCGCGCCCTGCTTGGCCGCAGCAGTCCTCATCGCAACGGCCTTCGCCATTGCACTGGCCAGCGAGGCCGGGGCCGGGTCCACCCCGGTCACCTCGTGCCCGGCGGCGGCGAGCGCGAGCGCCAGCCGGCCGGTCCCGCACCCCAGGTCGAGCACCCGTGCCCTGGGGGTCCGCCCGACCACCGAGAGGAAGAAGTCGTCGTCGACTCCCCACGGGCACTCGGCGTCGTAGACCGCCACCAGCCGTGGGTCGTTGAACTCCGCGTCCTGCACGACGGGTGACCGTAGCGACCACACCGTGTTGACGCCGCGCGACGCGTGCCGGACCCTGATCGCGTGGTGCCCCCCGTGCCACAGACCCCCAGGAGGACGGTCCCATGACGAACGACGCCCGCGCCGCCGGCCTCACGACGACGCACCAGACCACCGCCGGCGACCCGAGCACCGGCCTCCCCGCGACCGAGCACCTCGACGTCCGCGACGACGGCCGGGTCGTCGCGACGGCGGCCGTGCGGACGCCCGAGCCGGGCACCGTCAACGCCCAGTTCCACGTCGAGTCCGGTCGTCCCGTGCCCGGCGCGGAGTCCCAGCTGGTCGACAGCGTGCTGGACCTGCCGCAGGTCCACGACTGCGACCGGCTGACCGCCGCCGTCCCCCGCGGCGACGGTGAGCTGCTCGGCCGCCTCCGCGAGCGCTACGCCGACGTCGACGTCCGCGCGGCGGGCGCGACCACCCTGGTCGAGGCGAGCTCCGGGCCGACCGACCTGCCCGCCTGAGCTCGGCGGCCGCTCGCTGCGCCGTCCGCCGGGAACCGGCGGTCGGTCAGCCGCGACCAGCGTGGCGGTGGTGGTCGGTCGACCGACGGGCGCCGGGCTCACCGGTGCCGTGGGTCGGCAGGTCGTCCAGGACGGCGGCGAGATCGGTGAGCCGTACCGGCTTCGACAGGTAGCCGTCCATCCCGGCGGCGGTGCAGGCGGCCCGGTCCTCGACCTCGACGTTCGCGGTCATCGCCACGATGGGCGGCTGGCGGTCGGCCCCGAGGTCGGCACGGATCGCCCGGGTGGCGCCGATGCCGTCGAGCTCGGGCATCTGGACGTCCATGAGGACGACGTCGTAGCCGCCCCGGCCGACGGCGTCGACCGCTTCGAGGCCGTTGCTGACGATGTCGACCCGGTGCCCGAGCTTGGTCAGCATCAGCCGCGCGACCTTCTGGTTGACGACGTTGTCCTCGGCCAGCAGCACCCGCAGGGACACCGCGCGCGGCCCGCTCCCGCTGACCGGACGGCGGCCTCCCGCGGGTGCGACCGGCGGCCGAGCCGTGGCGCTGCGGCGGCTTGGATCATGCGAGACGGCTCCGCCGTCGGTGTTCATTTGGACGGCTCCGCCGTCGGTGTTCATTTGGACGGCTCCGCCGTCGGTGTTCATTTGGACGGCTTTGCCGCCTGCACCAAGCGAAACGGCTCCGCCGTCGGTGTTGATTTCGACGGCTCCGCCGTCGGTGGACCGCCGGCCGCCGGCCGTCTCGATCGCCGCCAGGGTGGCGTCAGCCGGTGCGAGAGCGGCTGCCAGGGCGCCGCGCAGCACGTCGGCACGTGCCGGCTTCGTGAGGGTCGCGGTGAACAGCGCCCGCTCAGTGTGGGTGAGGCGGGACTGCATGCTGCTGAGCAGCAGCAGCGGCAGGTCCGCGCCGGCAGGGAGTGACCGCAGCTGCTGCGCGAGCGCGATGCCCCCCGTGCCCGGCATCTTCATGTCCAGGACGGCGGCGTCGAAGCGGCGCCCGTCGGCCACCAGGGCGAGCGCGGCCGCCGGGGTGCCCGCTTCGGTCGACACCGCGCCCCAGGAGCGCAGCAGCAGTGTGAGGACCCGGCGGTTGGTGGCGTTGTCGTCCACGACGAGGACCGACCGCCCGGCCAGCGTGGTCAGCGCCGACCCGGTCTCGCCGGCAGCGCGGCGGTCAGGCGCGCCGGTGAGCACGGCGGTGAAGGTGAACGTGGACCCGACGCCGGCCTCGCTGCGCACCTGCAGGTCACCGCCCATCGCGACGGCGAGGCGGCGGCTGATGACGAGCCCGAGCCCGGTGCCGCCGTAGAGGCGGGTGGTGGAGGAGTCGACCTGGCTGAAGGGCTGGAAGAGGCGGTCCAGGCGGTCGGCGGGTACCCCGATCCCGGTGTCGCGGACCGCCACCGTCAGGCGGACCGGGCCCGCCGAGCCCGGCGCAGTGTCGACCGGTCGAGGCGCGCCGGGCGTCGCCTCGACCGCCGACTCGTCCAGCGCGTCGGCGGAGACGCGGACGTGGATCTCACCGGCAGGGGTGAACTTGATGGCGTTGCTGAGCAGGTTGACGATCACCTGGCTGAAGCGGGTGACGTCGCCGACGACCATCTCCGGGCAGCTGTCGGTGAGCTCCGCGACCAGCTCGAGGTGCCTGTCGTCGGCGGCGAGCGCGACCAGCCCGAGCGCGCTCTCGATGCTGTCCCGCAGTCCGAACGGCGACTCCTCGAGCTGCAGGTCGCCGGCCTCGATCTTGGAGAAGTCCAGGATGTCGTTGATGATCACCAGCAGGGCGTCGCCGCTGGTGCGGACGGTCTCGGTGAACTCACGCTGCTCGGGGTCGAGCTCGGTGTCCAGCAGCAGCCCCGTCATCCCGATCACCGCGTTCATCGGGGTCCGGATCTCATGGCTCATCGTCGACAGGAACGCCGACTTCGCCGCCGTCGACGCGACGGCCACGTCGCGCGCCGCTGCGAGGGAGGCGTTCGCCTCGGCCATCGCCGCCGCGGCCTCGCGTCGCGCGGTGATGTCGGTGACGTGGCCGATCACGTGGTCCGGGCGGCCCTGGGCGTCGAGGACCAGTGACGTCTGGACAGCGACCCAGACCGCTGTCCCGTCCGCGCGGACATAACGCTTCTCGGCCGAGAAGTGGCCCACCGCACCTGCGACGAGCGCCTGGCGGCTGTCGGCGGCCACCCCCCGGTCGTCGGGGTGGGTGAGGCTGCGCACGGTCCGACCGAGCAGCTGGGCCTCGGAGTACCCGGTCAGGTCGCACAGCGTGCGGTTGACCCGGCGGAAGCGACCGTCGAGGCCGAGGAGCGCGACACCGGTGGGGGCGTTGTCGAACGCCGAGGAGAACAGCTCCTTCGCCGCGGTCATCTCCACCAGCAGGGACGCCTTCGCCCGCGACGCGGTCATCGCCTCGTCGCGCGCGGCCTCCAGCTGCGACTGGGCGACCACCCGCTCGGTGATGTCGTGCATGAAGGAGCTGAAGCCGCTGCCGTCCTCGTGGGACCAGACGCCGAGCTCGACGGGGAGGTCGTGGCCGTCGCGGTGGCGGGCGAGCACCTCGACCCGCTTGCCCACGACCGCGGACTCGGCACCGACGACGTGGCGGTCCAGGCCGCTGCGGTGGGCAGCCCGCTGGGACGGCGGGACCACCGTGTCGGCCAGGCTCCGGCCGAGCACCTCCGCGGCGGTCCACCCGAACAGCGCCTCCGCCGGAGCGCTCCAGGCGGTGATCTTCCCTTTCCGGTCGACGGAGACGAAGGCCTCGTCGGTGGCGGCCAGCACCCGGGAGAGACGGGCGTCGGTGCGGCGGACGGCGTGCTCGGACTCCCGGCGGCGGCGATCGGCCCGGGCGACCAGGCCCGCGCCGGACAGGATCACCAACACCAGCAGGGACGTGATGCCGAGGACCGTGATGCGCAGTCGGGTCAGCCCCGCGAAGGCCACCCGGTAGGGCACCGACGCGGTCACGGTCCAGCCCGTGTTCGTGACCGGCACGTAGGCGGACAGCTCCCGCTCACCGGGCCGCCCGCCGGTCAGCGGCGGGGTGTAGTCGGCCAGGCCGCTGCGCCCGGCCCGCCAGCACCCGCGGGTCCGCGGCCGCGGACACCAGGCCGTGGTGGCCGCCCGCGCTGAGCAGCGTGCCGGCCCGGTCGGTCACCAGGAGGCTCACCCCCTGGGCCTGGGCGATGTGGCTGCTGAACGACTGGATCGCGTCGAGGCTGAAGATCGCGGCGATGATCCCCACCGGGACTCCCGACGGGCCGCGCACGTAGTCTGCCACCGCCACCACGAGGGGGTGCCCGGCCAGCGCGGTCTGGTAGGCGACCGACACGTAGGGGGCGCCGACCGTGCGGAGTCCGCGGTACCAGTCCCGGTAGGCGAAGTTGCGGCCGATCAGCTTCGGGGCGGCGGGGTACACCGCGGTGAGCGAGCCGCGGGCGTCGGTGGTGAAGGCACCGGTGACCCCGCCGCCGGACCCGGCCAGCGACGAGAGCTGCGACTCCAGGCGCGGGAGCCCGCCGCGACCGGCCTGCACGTCGGCCAGGACGGTCGGGCGGGTCGCGTAGCTGTGGACCAGGGCCGCCAGGCCCGTGGTCTGCTCCCCGACGAAGACCGAGCTGAGCGCGGCGGTCGCCGTCACGCGCCGGTTGACCTCGGTCGTCAGCTGCGAGGACGCAGCCGCGATGGAGGTCGCCGCGAGCAGGCCGACCGGGAGCAGCGCGGCCACGGTCGCCAGGACGACGGCACGGCGGGGGAGACGGCGGAGTGCTGCCCGCAGGACCACGCGACCTCCTCACCCGGGTCGCGGGCCCCGGCCGGCCGCGCCGGCCGGTCGTCAGGCTCCGTCCCGGCCCCAGGAAACCGCGGGCACCCTGTGCGGGACCTGAGGCCGCGGCCTCCCGGGTCAGACGCCGCCGACGGCCACCACCCCGGACATGGTCCCGAGGAACGCCTGGGTGCCGGACAGCGCCGGCGTCGCGAACCGGCTGACGTCCCCGATGGCGACCTGCCCCTGGACGGCTCCGGTGTCGGCCGCGAGCGCGACGAGCGTCCCGGCGCCGCGGTCCACGGCGTACACCGTCGACCCGGACCGGACCGGCGATCCGGAGACCCCGTACGGCGCGTGCCACAGCACCTTCAGCTGCCCGCTCGACGCGATCTGCACCGAGCGGATGCCGTCGGTGCAGGGCACGTACACGGTGTCCACGAGGTAGGCCGTGCCGCCGTAGGACGCGCAGACCGTCGCGGTGGACAGCTGGGTCCCGACGCCGCGCAGGCCACCGTCGCGCAGGGTGTACGCGGTCGAGGACTTGCCGTCGGCGTAGACGACGCCGTTGGCCAGCACGGTCGGCGCCGTGGACCCGAGGTCGGCGTCGGCGGCGTTGTCCGCCGCCCACCGCGACGGGGCGAAGGCGCCCATCACGTGCAGGTCCGGGGTCAGCTCGACCACCGAGTCCGACCGGTCCCAGGTCCCCCCGGTCGCGGCACCGTTGCCGACGGCCACGTAGATGTTGCCGACGTGGTCCGAGACCAGCCCGGGTGGCGCCCAGATGCCCGCCTCGCGCTGGCTCGGGGTCTGGTAGCTCCGCATGGCCTCGCCCTGCTCGGCGATCGACACGACATAGCCGTGGTAGGCACCGCAGTCCCCGGACAGCCCGCCGTACGGGACGGAGACGGTGCCGTTCTCCAGGAAGAGGGCACCGCGCTCCTGCTCGACGGTCGGGTCCTGACCCGGCGGGTCGGCGCTGACCCGGCTGAGCACGGCGCCGCTGGCAGGATCGAGCCCGACGAGGTCGTGGCGCACCCGGCCGGCGCCGTCGGCGACCTCCGCGACCACGAACACCACCCGGGAGTCCGGGTCGTACACGGGGGTGCCGGTGATCCCGAGCGGGTCGATGTTCCCGCAGGGCAGCTGGTCGCGCCGGAGCGGGGTCCCCAGTGCGCCGCTGCTCCAGCGCACGGCGCCGGTCGCCGGGTCCAGGCCGTAGACGACGTTGGTCTCGGTGGCCACGACGACCGTCCGGAACCCCCCGACCGTCAGGACGAGCGGCTGGCCGTAGACGGCCGCGCCGAGGTCGCGGTTCCAGGACTGCGTCATCGTCGTGAGCGGGGCGGCGTGGTAGTATCCGGACCGCTTCCGGTCGCCGTGGTAGGTCGTGACGTCCAGCGCCGGGGTCGGGTCGCTGCCGGCCGCTGCTGCCGACGTGGCCCGCACGCCGACGTGGCCGGCACGGCCCACACCGGGACCGGCAGCGGCGGCGATGCCGCCGCCGGACCACACCCCGCCTGCCGCCGCGATCACCAGTGCGGCGCCCCACCCGACCAGTCGCTCGCCTGAAGTAGTCATGCAATCACTGTGCGCTCACTGTGCAGACGCGACAACCGCTGCCGGCGCGTCGGCGGGCCGGCGGTCGGATCCGGGTGCCACCGACCTCACGACGTCCGGTGGACCCCCGACTGGCTCTTGGCGGCCGCCTCGCAGCGCCCGACGCGGTCAGTGAGCGCGGCGGCGCTGCTCGAGTGCCAGGCCGCCCAGGGCGACCACGAGCAGCACCACCTCGACGGCCAGGCTGATCAGGCCGAGGGGCTCGGTCCAGTTGCCGCGGTCGTCGCGGTACTGCGGGAGGCCGGGCCCACGGGAGAGGAGGTACCCGAAGATCGGCCCGACTCCGAGGCCGACGGCCGCCAGCCACACGATCCGCAGCGGCCGGACGACCAGCGCGACCGCGGTCAGCACCGCCGCGACCTCCAGGACGACGTAGAGGACCTGCATGTAGGTGGGGGTCTTGCTGAACGCCAGGAACCCCTGGTCGTCGAGGTGGACGAAGGTCACGCCCAGGCAGAGCGAGGCCGCGAACACCCGGAGGAACCGGTCGAGCCGCCGGTCGGGGACGTCGGTCGTGGTGTCGGGACGACGGGTGGTGGCGGTCGTGGCCATGGCGCTCCTGCCTCGATGAGTGACTACCGGCGTAATAGTCGTCTCAGTTTAGGACGAGTTGGCGTCCGCGGCACATCTGCTTCCCCGCATCGGTCGTGACGCCGCCGGTCGGAGGGTCCTTCGGGGACGCACCGCCCGCGGCCTGGTCGCAGCGCCGTCGGCAGCACCGAGGATGGGGCCGGTGAGCCGCCGTGCACTGCTGCTGTTCGCGGCCCTCTCGGTCCTCTGGGGGGTGCCCTACCTGCTGATCCGGGTGGCGGTGCGCGACGTCAGCCCGGCGACGGTGGTCGTCGCCCGGACCGCGCTCGGCGCTCTGCTGCTGCTTCCGCTCGCGGTCCGCGGCGGCGGGTTCGGCGCGGCGCTGCGGCGGTGGCCGGCGCTGCTGGCGTTCACGCTGCTGGAGGTCACCGGGCCGTGGTGGCTGCTCGCGCGGGCCGAGCAGCGCCTCCCGAGTGCGCTGTCGGGGCTGCTGGTGGCGGCCACCCCGCTGGTCGCGGCGGTGACGACGCGCCTGGTCGGCGGCGACCAGCCCCTCACCCGGAGCCGGCTGGTCGGCCTCGCCGTCGGGTTCGCCGGGGTCGTCGCCCTGCTGGGGCTGGACCTCGCGACGACCGACCTCGGTGCGGCCGGCGCGGTCGGGCTGGTCGTGCTCGGCTACGGCAGCGCGCCGCTGCTGCTCAACCGCCACCTCTCCGACGTGCCGCCGCTCGCGGTGATCGTCTCGGCGCTCGCCTTCACCGCGGTGGTGTACCTCCCGGCCGCGGTGGCTGCGGCGCCCACCGAGCGTCCGGGCGCGGCGGCACTCGTCAGCCTGGGGGTGCTGGCCTCGCTGTGCACCGCGGTCGCGTTCGTCGCCTTCTTCGCCCTGATCGCCGACGCCGGCCCCAACAGGGCGCTGGTCATCACCTTCGTCAACCCGGCCGTCGCCGTCGTCCTCGGGGTCGCGGTGCTCGGCGAGCGCCTCACCCCGGCGATGGTGGTCGGTTTCGTGCTGATCTTGGTGGGCGCCGTCACGGCGACCCGGCGTCCTCAGACCTCGCGGCTCGGACGCCGTCCGAGCAGCACGTCCAGTGCGCTCAGGAGGTAGGTCGTCCCGCCCGCGACGTCGAAGGCGTAGCCGATCGTCTCGTGCAGGGCCAGGCACGAGCCGAAGACCGCGGCGACGTCCTCGCGCGACACCGGGTCCGGGTCGTGCAGGTGCACTCCGAGCGACAGCTGCCCGGCCGGCCCGCTGTCCTCCAGGGGGCCCGGTCGCACGATCGTCCAGTCCAGGTCGGAGTCCCGGACGGCCTGCTCCGCGTCGTGCTTGGCGGCGCACGTCGGGCGCAGGGAGTCCGGTGCCTCGGCGGGCCGGTCGGCGTACATGCACGACAGGTGCAGCAGCCGGCGCACGCCGGCCGCCCGGGCCGCCTCGATCACCGCGATCGCCCCGTCCCGGTTGACGTCGGGACCCGACGCGGCCGGCTCGGACGCGCCGGTGGCGTTGACCACCGCCTCGCAGTCGCGGAACAGCTCGACCAGGTGGTCGCGGTCGCCCAGCACGTCGGCGACGACCGGCTGGATCGCCCGGGCGCCGGGGCCCTTCCCGAGGCGCAGGTCGAACACCACCTGGGTGGACTCCTCCGAGCGGACGAGCCCGCGCACCGGGTGGTCCGAGGCGTACAGGTGGCTGGCGATGATCCGGCCGGTCCGACCGGCCGCTCCGACGACACACACGACCATGGGCGGATCCTGGTGCATGCGGCGGCGTCGGCGCGAGGTGGAGGCGGTCGCCGGAACGGCCGGGCTGCACGCCGCGCACCCGCGTCGGCTCACGGACCCGGGTCGGCTCGCGGAGCAGCGTCGCGGCGCGCACCCGTCGGTAGGGTCCGGCGGATGACCCGGCCGCCGGCCGCCCGCGGCCGGCCCGAGGCGGCGGGACCTCACGTCAGGGCCGCCTGCGGCGTCTGCACCACGTGAGGGGACAGCAGCCGTTCGAGGTGGTGGTCGCCCGCCACGGGTCCACCGTGCTCCGCGTCTGCCGGGCGGTGCTGGGGCCGGCCGACGCCGAGGACGCCTGGTCGGAGACGTTCCTGTCGGCGCTGAAGGCGTATCCCGACCTGCCGGCGGACGCCAACGTCGAGGCCTGGCTGGTCACGATCGCGCACCGCCGGGCCCTGGACGTCGTCCGCGCCACGGCTCGGCGCGCCGTCCCGGTCGCCGAGGTGCCCGACGGGCCGGCGGCACCGATGGCCGGTGGCGACCCGGAGCTGCGGGCCCTGGTCGCCGCCCTCCCGCCCCGCCAGCGCCAGTGCGTCGCCTACCACCACCTCGCCGGACTGCCCTACGCGGAGGTCGCCGCCATCGTCGGCGGCACCCCCGAGGCAGCCCGCCGCGCGGCCGCGGACGGCATCGCCGCGCTGCGTCGCGGACCTCGACCCGGCGCCGGGACCGGGCCCATCAGCGGGGCCGGGACCGCGACCGGGCCCATCAGCGGGGCCGGGAGCGCGACCGGGCCCGCCACCGCATCCCGCACCGCCGCCCGCACCGCCCAGAGACACCGGAGGACCCGATGACCACCGACGACCTGACCTCCGCCGCGCCCGGTGCAGCCGGGAACCACGGGGACCTCGACGACGCCACGGACGATGCCACCGACGACGGGGTCGGCACGCTGCTGGCCGCCTACCCCGAGACCGCGGACGCCCTCCGCCGGCTGCACGAGCGGCTCAGCGCGCGCGCCGCCGCCGACGGGGTGCTCGACGTGGCCTACCGCAGCCTGGACACGCCGGTCGGCTCGCTGCTGCTCGCGGCGACCGACGCCGGGCTGGTCCGGGTCGCCTTCGCCGGCGAGGGCCACGACGCGGTGCTCGCGGACCTGGCCGAGCGGATCAGCCCGCGGGTGCTGCACGCGCCGCGCCGCCTGGACGCCCCGGCGGGCCAGCTCGAGGAGTACTTCGACGGCCGACGCCGGGTGTTCGAGGTGCCGCTGGACCGCCGGCTGTCCGCCGGCTTCCGCCGGACCGTCCTGGACCGCCTGTCCGGGATCGGGTTCGGGACGACGGCCAGCTACGCCGCCGTCGCCGCCCTCGCCGGCAGCCCGCGGGCCGTGCGGGCGGTCGGGTCGGCGTGTGCGACGAACCCGCTGCCGGTGGTGGTGCCGTGTCACCGGGTGGTCCGGACGGACGGCGGCCTCGGCGGCTACCTCGGCGGCCTGGAGGCCAAGCGGACCCTGCTGACCCTGGAGGCCGACGCGAGCGGGGACCCTCAGGCAGCGGGTGTGGGCGGGCGGCCCTGGGCGAGCGCGGCCCGCAGCCCCGCGGCGTCGAAGCGCGCCACGTAGGCGGGCTCGTCGCGCTCGAACCGGCTGCCCTCGGCGAGCGGGCCGGCGTCGACGACGTCGAAGCCGAAACTGTCGATGAGGGCGGTGACCGTCGCCTTGGCGGCGGCGTCGTCACCGGCGATCGGGAGCGCCCGCCGGCCCGGGGTGCCCGGCGCGGTGCCCTGCTCGGCGAGGTCGACGTAGTAGATGTTGTTGAACGCCTTCACGACCTTCGACGTCGGCAGGTGCGCCGCGAGGAGCTCACTCGTCGTCGTGGCGGCGCTGTCCAGCTCGGGGATCTGCCCGTCGCGCTCGGGGTAGTAGTTGTCGGTGTCGATGACGACCTTGCCGGCCAGCGGCGCCACCGGCACCTCCCGGTAGCGGTGCAGCGGGACGGTCACGACGACCAGGTCGCCGGCGGCGGCGGCCTCCGCGGCGGTGCCGGCCGAGGCGGCGGGGCCGAGTCGGGCCACCAGGTCGGTGAGGGTCTGCGGGCCGCGGGAGTTGCTCAGCACCACCTGGTGGCCGGCGTCGATCGCCAGCTTCGCGAGGGTGCTGCCGATGTTGCCGCTGCCGACGAGTCCGATGATCACGGGCGGTCGAACACCTCCGGCGCTGCGGCTGTTCCGCTCGACCCGCCGGTGCGGGACGTTCCCGCACACGCGAGACCGCCCGGCGATCCGCCCGCGGCCGTGGCCTGGGGCCCGTCGGCTGAAGGTGGCCTCGCGTGTGCGGGAGTGTGCCGCGTGCTCGCGCGGTCGGCTCAGGAGTTGGTGGGATCGACCAGGGAGTCCTCGCGCTGCGCCACCGGGTCGGTCGTGAGCACCACCGCCGGCTCGCCGTCGGTGGCGTCGTCGGTCGGGCCCGCGTCGTCATCGGTGGGGCCAGGGGTGTCATCAGCCTCGTCGGGCGCTGTCGCGGGCGCCGTCCCCGGCTCGGGCTGAGCGGTCATGTCGCCTCCTGTGCTGTGGCTGGGCGTCCGGTCGTCGCCACCCTCGCAGGCACCGTCGCAGGCTCAGCCGACGGCACGGCGAACGTCACGCCGGTCAGCTCCTCCGACACCTCCCAGAGCCGACGGCCGATGTCGCGGTCGTGCGCCCGGGGGACGGCCAGCACCGCGGTGACGTCACCGCGCAGCTCGGCGAACCCGCTCGGCCCGTAGAACGCCCCGCCCACCACACCGGGCGCGGTTGCCGCGTACAGCTGGGGCAGCACCCCGCGCTCCACCGACTGTGCGAACACCGCGTTGCCGAGCCGCAGCCCCAGCGCCGACAGCCCGCGCGGGCCGGTGGACTGCAGGTTCGTCGCTGCGTAGCCGGGATGGGCCAGCACGCTGGCGACGGGGGAGCCGGCGGCCCGCAGGCGCCGATCGAGCTCGATCGCGAAGACGGTGTTGGCCATCTTCGACTGCTGGTAGGCCTTCCGCGGCGCATAGGACCTCGTCAGCTGGAGGTCGTCGAAGTCCAGGTGGCCGCCCTTGTGCTCGGCCGAGCTCACCGTCACGACCCGCGACCCGGACCCGCGCTGCAGGGCGCCGAACAGCAGCGCGGTCAGCGCGAAGTGGCCGAGGTGGTTGGTCCCGAGCTGCAGCTCAAAGCCGTCCGCGGTCGTGCTGGCCGGGGTCTGCATGATCCCCGCGTTGTTGACGAGCAGGTCGAGGACTGCCTCGTCGGCGGTCAGTGCGGCGGCGAACTCGCGGACCGAGGCGAGGTCGGACAGGTCGAGGCGGCGGACCTCGACGCGCGCTCCGGGTGCGGCGGCACGGATGGCCGCTGCCGCCCGCTCGCCCTTCGGGACGTCGCGGACCGCGAGCACGGTGCGGGCGCCGTGGCGGGCCAGCTCCAGCGCCGTCAGCTCGCCGAGCCCGGAGCTGGCGCCGGTGACGACCGCCACCCGGCCGCTCTGGTCGGGGATCCTGTCGGCGGTCCAGGCGTCGTCGCGGGTGCTCATGGCCCCACTGAACACTGCGGCGATGGACGACTCCGCGGTCCCCGCCCCCGTGTCGGGGATGGTCACGTCCCGGGTGCGCACGTCGCAGGGCGCCGGCGACGCGCGGCGGCCGCCCACGATGCTGGTCGTCGGGGAGCTGCTCGTCGAGGTGATGCGCCCGGCGGCGGCACCGGTGCCGCTGGACCGGCCGGGGAGCTTCCTCGGCCCGTTCGCGAGCGGTGCCCCAGCGATCGTGGCGTCGGTCGCGGCCCGGCTCGGGGTCTCGGTGTCCCTCGTCGGCGCCGTCGGCGACGACGCCTTCGGCCGGCTGCTGCGCCGGCGCCTGACCGCGGACGGCGTGGACACCGCCCGGGTCCGGGTCGACCCCGAGCTCCCCACCGGCTGCGCGTTCGTCGCCTACGACAACTCGGGCGGGCGGGAATTCAACTTCCACGTCGCCCACTCCGCGGCCGCGACCCTCCCCGGCGACTGCCTCGGCGACGTCCCCGAGGGCGTCGACTGGGTCCACGTGTCGGGTTCGAGCGCGGTGCTCTCGATCGAGCTCGGCCGCGTCGCCCTCGACGCCGCCCGCCGGGCCCGGGCTGCCGGAGCGCGGGTGTCGGTCGACCCGAACGTCCGGCCGAACGCGTCCCCCGAGGCCCTCGGGCTCATCCGGTCACTGCTGGACATCGCGGACGTGACCACCCCGGCGACGGGGGAGCTGGCGGCGCTGGGAGTCGACGCGGGCACGCTGGCCGCCCGCGGCGTCCTGGTCTGCGAGACCCGCGGGGCCGCCGGCGCCCGGCTGCTGATCGGGGTGCCCGAGGTGTCCGGCGGACCCCTCGGCTGGGTCGAGGTGCCGGCGCCGCCGCGGGTGGAGGTCGACCCGACGGGAGCCGGTGACCACCTCGCCGCCGCACTCGCCGCGGCGCTGCTGCAGGGCTTCGAGCCGGTCGACGCGGTGCGCCTCGCGGTACGGGTGGCCGCGGACTCGGTCACCGTCCAGGGCCCGATGGAGGCGGAGATGAGAGCCCTCTCAGCAGGCCCGGGGCTCGGACCGCCGACGCCACTACCGTGGCAGTAGGCACTGTCGCCGCGCCCGTCTGTCGACGTCATGACCGCGGAGTGCCGCCTGCACTGAGGATGAGCGCCCTCGGGTCGGCACCCGTCCGGAGGAGAGCACGTGATCGAGGCCCGCGGCCTGACCAAGCGGTACGGGGACAAGGTCGCCGTCGACGACCTGACGTTCAGCGTCGCACCGGGGGTCGTCACCGGCTTCCTCGGCCCGAACGGCGCCGGGAAGTCCACGACGATGCGGATGATGCTCGGCCTGGACGCGCCGACGGCCGGCACGGTGACGGTGAACGGCCGGCGGTTCGCCGACGCACCGGCCCCGCTGCACGAGGTCGGCGCGCTGCTGGAGGCGCGGGCGGTGCACACCGGCCGCTCGGCACGCAACCACCTCCTCGTGATGGCGGCCACCAGCGGCATCAGCCGCCGCCGCGTCGAGGACGTCATCGAGATGGTCGGGCTGCGCGACGTCGCGGACAAGCGCGTCGGCGCCTTCTCCCTCGGCATGGGCCAGCGCCTGGGGATCGCCTCGGCGCTGCTGGGCGACCCGGACACCCTGATCCTCGACGAGCCGGTCAACGGCCTCGACCTCGACGGCATCCGCTGGATCCGGTCGCTGCTGACGGGTCTTGCCGCCGACGGTCGGACGGTGTTCCTGTCCTCGCACCTGATGAGCGAGATGGCGGTGACCGCGGACCACGTCGTCGTCGTCGGCCACGGCCGCCTGCTGCGCGACCAGCCGATGGCCGACTTCATCGCCGAGGCCGCGGTGGACGCCGTCCGGGTCCGCAGCCCGCAGCTGCGCGCACTCGCCGACGTCGTCGCGACCGAGGGTGGGACGGTCCGCAGTCACGAGGGCGACGTCCTGACCATCGGCGGACTCACCAGCGACCGGATCGGCACCATCGCCGCCCAGTCCCGGATCACCCTGTTCGAGCTGGCGCCGCAGGAGGCGTCTCTCGAGGACGCCTACCTCGCGCTCACCCGCGACACCGTCGACTACCGGGCCACCGACGGCCGGGACCGCGCCGCCGAGGAGACCACCGCACCCGTGAGGATCGCCGCATGAGCCATCTCGCCGCTCTCCAGCCGCTGCCCGGCGGGTCGGCCCACAGCCCGGTCGCGCACCGCATCCCGCGCGTCCCCGACGCCGACGTCGCCGCGCCGGTCAGCCAGGCCAAGGTGATCCGGTCTGAGTGGCTGAAGTTCCGGACGCTCCGCTCGACGCTCGCGGTGCTCGGCGCCGCCGTCGTCGGGATGCTCGTCCTGAGCGCGGTGATCGGGTACAACACCCGCCACGCCACCGGGATCGCGCCGGAGGACTCCGCGCCGTCGGGGGTGCTGCAGGGGTACTTCCTCGGCCAGCTGCTGATCGGCTCGCTCGGCGTGCTCTTCGTCACCGGCGAGTACAGCACCGGCATGATCCGGTCGACCCTGGCAGCGGTCCCGCGGCGGCTGCCGGTGCTCCGGGCGAAGGTCGTGGTCTTCGCCCTCGTCGTCGCGACCGCGATGATCGCCGCCTCGGTGGGGGCATTCCTCATCGGCCAGGCGGTGCTCTCCCAGTACCGCCCGGCCCACTCCCTGTCCGACGCGGGCGCGCTGCGCGTCGTGATCGGCACGGGGGTCTACCTGACCCTCATCGGCCTGCTCGGCAGCGCCCTCGGCTGGATCATCCGCAGCACCCCGGGCGCGCTGGTCACCGTCGTCGGCCTGCTGCTGGTGATCCCCGTGCTGCTCGGCAACCTGCTCGGGGCCTGGGGCCGCCACGTCGCGGAGTACCTGCCCAGCGTCGCCGGCGGCAGCTGGGCCCAGAGCCTGCGCGGCCCGGACAGCCTCGCCCCGTGGACCGGGCTCGCCGTCCTCGCGACGTGGGTGGTGGCCGGTCTCCTCATCGCCGCGGTGCAGCTGCGCCGCCGCGACGCCTGACCCAGCCACGACGCCTGATCCAGGCAGGTTGCCTGAGCCAGGAGGGACGCCTGATCCAGGCGTGGCGGACGCCGACCACCAGGCAGACCCAGAGCACCCCGACCGCCCAGCCGGCCACGACGTCGGTCGGCCAGTGGACGCCCAGCACGACCCGGCTGACGCCGACCGCCGCGTCGAGGACCACCGCGCCGGCGGTCGCGACGAGGCCGGCCCGTCGCCACCGCCGGCCCGGGTGGCTCTCCAGCCGGCCGTGGGCGACCACGGCGAGCAGCCCGAGCACGACGGTCGTCCCGAGGGCGTGCCCCGACGGGAACGCCGACCCGGAGACGGCGACGACGTGCTCGGCCACCGGCGGGCGGGCGCGGCCGGTGGCGGCCTTCAGCAGCGGCGACAGCTCCCCGCCCGCCGCGGCCGCCACCGCGAGGCCCACGGCGGGCACCCACCGGCGCCGCGCCACCAGCACGGCGACCACGACCGCCGCGACGACCGTCATCGCGGCGGGGGATCCGAGGTCGGTGACGACCACCGCGACCCGGTCCAGGGCCGGGGTCCGCGCCCGCTCGGCGAGGGTGAGCAGCGGGCGGTCCAGCTCGCGCGGCAACAGGCGGGCAGCCACCGCGTCGAGAACCCCGACAGCTGCGGCGCACCCTGCGACGACCGCCACGAGTCGCCCGGAGGGCGGCGCCCCGGCCGTCCCGGCCAGTTGGGCGTCCCCGGTGAGTTCGGCGTCCTCGGTGCTCCGGCCGTCGTGTCTCATCGGTGTCCGTCGAGAGCCTGGCAGGTGCGGCGGCCGGGAACGGCACGGACCTGTGCGGACGCGCTGAGGACGACCGCCGGTCGCATAATGGTCGGACGCTGGACGACAGCTCGTCCTCCCCGACCCGGGGCGGCGCTCGGCTCAGGCCACAGCCGGGCCGTCGGGTCGGGCGGACAGAGCGGATCCCGCCGCGGCTCGGTACCCTCGCGGCGGCCCCGCCAGCGGTGGATCGGCACCCCGGCCGTCGGCGTCCGTGCGGTCGAGTCTCCAACCCAGGTGGTGGTGTGAACAAGGTGGACGGACCCCCAGCCAACGGCCACGGGGCCAGCGGCCTGTCCCGGCTGCAGCCGGAGGGCACCTCGCGCAGGGGCCTGAGCCGGCCGGCGATCGTCGCCGCGGCGGTGGCCTTCGTGGACGCCCGCGGCCTGTCGGAGCTGACGATGCGCCACGTCGCCGAGCGTCTCCACGTCGAAGCCATGTCGCTCTACCGCTACGTCCCCAGCCGGGAGTCCCTCCTCGACGGGATGGTCGAGGCGGTGGTCGACGCCCTCTACGCCGACCCGGAGGTGTACCTGCAGCCGCGCCACGGCTGGGAGGACTACCTGAGCCGCCTGGCCTACGGCGTCCGTCGCATCGCCATGGACCACCCGCGGCTGTTCCCGCTGGTCGCGACCCGCCCGCCGGCCGCACCGTGGGTCCGCCCGCCGCTGCGCAGCCTGCGGTGGATGGACTCCTTCCTGGCCGGGCTGGTGGCCTGCGGGTTCACCGACGACGCCGCCGCGCAGGTCTACCGGGCATTCACCAGCTTCCTGCTCGGCCACCTCCTCCTCGACGTCGCGGCGATGGAGGTCGACATCAGCGCGGTCGCCGACACGAGCCCCGGTGCGCCGGCAGCGGCCGGCGCCGGCACCGGGGCCGACGGGGCCGACCCGCTCGCGGAGTACCCCGTGCTCCAGCGGATGCAGGACAACCTCTCCCAGGACTTCGCGGAGAAGGAGTTCGCCGGTTCCTTGGACAACCTGCTGTCCAGGCTGGGCGAACTGCTGCACAGCCCCGCCTGAGGAACCTGCGTCGGGCGTCGCTCGGCGGCCCCGTGACGCCCCGGCCGGTTCCGGGTTGCGGCCTGTTTCTTATTGTGTAAGTTCGGAGCGTCCGGCAGGCGCGTGGTCTTCCGACCTGCGTCACGGCGGTGCTGCGGACAACCGCGGCCGCCGGTTGGGCCGGTCCCACCCGCGAGGGCCGAGCCACCCCCGAACGCAATGACCAGGACGTCCCTGGACGGGTGCAGGAGAGCCTGCGCACGCCAGGTGTTCGTGGGCTCCGGTCCACGAGGAGGGACTACCGCATGCCTGTGAACGTGTCCAACCCCGAGGATCTCCGTGGCGTCGACGTCAACGGTGCGGGCGGCGAGAAGCTGGGCAAGGCCGAGGAGATCTACCTCGACAACGAGACCTCGAAGCCGGAGTGGGCCGCTGTCAAGACCGGCCTGTTCGGTTCGCACGTGTCCCTGGTGCCGCTGGCGGCGGCGGACTGGGCCGGCGGGGTCCTGACGGTCCCCTTCACCAAGGACAAGGTCAAGGGCGCCCCGAACCACGACCCGGGCCGCGAGATCAGCGCTGACGACGAGGTGGAGCTATTCACCTACTACGGCATCCCCTACGGCGGCGACACCGTCACCGCGACCGGTGGTCCCGGCCAGGGCCAGACCGGCGGCAACGATGTCAGCGGCACCGATGCCGGCTACACCGACACCACGGCGACCACCGGGACGACCGGCACCGTCGGCCACGACACCTCCGGCCCGATGACCGACGACGCGATGACCCGCTCGGAGGAGCGTGTCCGCGTCGGTGTCCAGCGCCGCGAGGCCGGCCGGGCGCGGCTGCGGAAGTACATCACCACCGAGACGGTCAGCCAGACGGTCCCGGTCAGCCGCGAGGAGGTCGTGCTCGAGCGCGAGCCGATCACCGAGGCCAACATGGGCCAGGCCATGTCCGGTGGGGACCTCACCACCGAGGAGCACGAGGTGATCCTGCACGCGGACACCGCCGTGGTGGAGAAGGAGACCGTCCCGGTCGAGCGCATCCGGGTCGGGACCCGCGACATCGTCGAGGAGCAGACCGTCTCCGCGGAGGTCCGCAAGGAGAACATCGAGGTCGAGACCGTTGACGACACCACCGGTCGCACGAACAACCGCTGACCTCGCCCCCCAGGTTCCCGAGCCCCTCGTGGGCTCGGGGACCGGGGAGCTCCCGGTCAGCGGGCCGGTCCTCGACAGCGGGCCGGTCCTCGAGAACGGGCCGGTGGCGCTCCCCGCGGCGCCGACTGCAGTCGTACCGGAGGCGGCGCCGGAGCAGCCCTACGAGCGGGCCGAGCTGGTCCCGGAGATCGTCCGGCATGCGGAGCAGCTGCGCATCGGCACCGTCTGGGTGCCGGCGCAGACGGTCCGGGTGACGCGGCACATCGTCACCGAGATGGTGACGCTCTCGGTCGAGGTCCGGCGCGAGGTCGTGTCCGTGGAGCACCTGCCGGTCCCCGACGGTGCTGGCGGCCCCGGTGGGGTGCACGACGCTGCGGAGCACCTGCCGCTGGAGGTCGTGCTCTCCCAGGAGATCCCGGTCGTCACCCTGCAGACCCGCCCCTACGAGCGGGTCCGCGTCGGCGTCCAGGAGTTCGACGGCGAGACGACGGTCCGCGACCAGGTCCGCGTCGAGCAGGTCGAGATCGTCACCGTGCCCCCGCCCGCCACCCCGGCCCAGCCCGTCTCCTAGCAGTCTCCGCAGCCATCGGTCGTGAACCCGGCTGGTGTTCTGCGTCCGAGCCCCACGGCCCGCCCCCCGCTCGCCCCGCCGTCCCAAGGAGTCGTCATGCAGATCGACAAGGGCCAGATCCTCCAGATGCTGATGTCGCAGGGGCAGCACGGGACGGCGCAGCAGGCCGACTCGCAGCTGCCGGACACCGTGGACACCGAGCACCCCGACCACCAGAACCTGCTGTCCAGCCTGGGCATCAACATGGGCGACCTCGGCGGACTCGCGGGTGGTCTCGGCGGCGGGTCGGGTGGGGCCGGCGGTGTCGAGGGCATGATCGACAAGCTGCTCTAGGTCTACCTGGCCCCACCGGGCCGGGCCCCCGCTCCACCACACGATCGAGACAGCAGAGCACCAACCAGCAGACAGCTCTTCCAGCAGACAGTTCTTCTCAGACAGTTCTCTCGAACAGTGAGGATCTCCTGACATGACCACTCAGCCCACCTCCGGGACCATCACCCCGGCCAAGCTCCTCCCGACGTCGAACAGCCCCGCGTCGAACCCGCAGTCCGGCGGGCTCCAGACGGCGGAGGGCACGACGAGCATCTCCAACAGCGTCGTCCAGAAGATCGCGGGCATGGCGGCCTCCGACGTCTCCGGCGTCTACCGCCTCGGTGGCGGCGCGGCCAACGCCATCAGCTCCCTCAAGAACCGGCTGCCCGGCTCGAGCGCGCCGTCGGTCACCCAGGGCGTGTCCGTCGACGTCGGCGAGGTCGAGGCCTCGGTCATCGTCAACCTCACCGCCGAGTACGGCGTCGCCATCCAGGACGTCGCCGCAGCCGTGCGCCGCAACGTCAAGAGCGCGGTCACCCGGATGACCGGTCTGGCCGTCACCGCCGTCGACGTGAACGTCGACGACGTGCACCTGCCCACCGACGCCGACACGGACCCCTCCCAGTCGTGACCGACGCCGCTGTCGGCCGGCCGCCGGGGTCGGTGCCCGTACCGGTCCCGGCGGCGGTCGTGACCGTCACGCCGCCGGCGCCGGAACCCCCCGACCCGGACGCGGTCGCAGCGGCGGTCCGGGGCTGCCCGGACGTGGTGGACCTGTCCGCGGGCGCCTTCGGTGAGGCCGCGACCTACCTGCCCGGCCGGAAGGTGGCCGGGGTGCAGATCACACCCGACGGGGTCGAGGTCCACGTGGTGGCCCGGTACGGCCCGCCGCTGGACCAGATCGCAGCCCGGATCCGCCGAGCGCTCGGCCCCGTCGCGCCCGGGCTGCCGGTGGCGATCGTGTTCGACGACATCAGCCTGACCTGACCGACCCGCCCGACCACAGGAGATCCACGTGAGCAAGACAATGATCGGTTTGGCCATCGGGCTGCTGCTCGGGGTGGTGTGGGCGTTCGGGAGCTTCGGGGACTTCGTGCTGGTCATCTTCCTGGGCGCCATCGGCCTGGTGATCGGGATGATCCTCGACGGGAAGCTCAACGTCGGCGACTACATCCCCAGCAAGAAGTGAGCCCGGCCGCAGGGGCGCGCACCGGCGCGCACCGGGCGCCCACCCCGGGAGGCGACACCTTCGCCGTCTCGCGTGAGCTGCTCCCCGAGGTCGCCGACCACCCCGACGGCGGGCCCGGCACCACCCGCATCGCAGGAAAGGTCGTCGAGCGCCTGGCCCAGCACAGCGTCGACGAGGTCGACCGGGCGTCCGGCAGTGCCCGGCACCTGCTCGGAGTGAAGGTCGGCACGCTCTCGGCCGACACCCCCGCGCGGGTGCACGCCGACGTGGACGGCGACCTGGTCACGATCAGTGTGGCCATGGCCGTGCGCTGGCCGGAGTCCGTCCGCCAGGTCACCCGCCAGGCGCGCAGCCGCATCACCGACGACGTCACCCGCTTCACCGGCCTCCGGGTGGCCGAGGTCGACATCACCGTCCCGGAGCTGCTGCGGCCGCAGCCGAAGCCGGCGGGGGTGCGCTGATGCCCGTCGTCAACCGCGTCCTGTCCGTCCTGCTGGCGCTGGCCTTCCTCGTACTGGGCGTGCTGGTGGTCGTCGAGATCATCGCCAACGCCGTCGGCCACCACGGTCATGCTCTCGTCGCCTACCAGCGTCCGGGACGCTGGCTGCACGGGAATGCCTGGGACACCCGCCAGGTGATCGCCGGCCTGATCGTGGTCGGCGTGATCGGGCTGCTGCTCCTGCTGTCGCAGCTGAAGCCGCGCAGCCCGGGCCTGCTCGTCCTGCACTCCGACGTCGAGAACGTCACCGTCGCGATGCCCCGACGGAGCCTCTCCCGGGCCATCTCCCGTGTCGCCGACGCGCAGGTCGCCGGCGTCAGCGCCGCGACCACCCAGCTGGGGCCGCGGTCCGCAGCCGTCACGGCCGTCACCCACCTGCGCGACACGACGGGTATCGCCGAGCAGGTGCAGTCCGCGGTGTCCTCTTTCCTCGACGGGCTCGGCCTCGAACGCACGCCGGCGGTCCGGGTGTCCCTCGACCAGAGAGAACGCTGATGGCCGGCAAGACGGTGCACGACCTGCCCTACTCGGCCGCAGCCAACCGGGCCAACCGTTCCCGCCTCAGCCTGCTGGGGCTGGTGCTGGTCCTGGGAAGTGCTGCAGGGCTGCTGGTGGCCTTTGGCGTCTTCGGGAAGTCCCAGCGCCACAAGCCGGTCTTCGGGCGCCGCGTCGACGACCTCGCCGCGCACGACTGGTTCTGGATCATCGTGGGCGTCGTCGCCCTCCTGGTCGCCCTGTCCGCGCTGCGCTGGCTGCTCCGGCAGTTCGGCTCCGACCGCGTCGGGGACGTCCAGGTCGAGGCCGACCGCAGCCGCGGCCGGACGCTGCTCTCCTCGTCCGCCGTGACCTCCGCGGTGGCCGACGAGATCTCCTCCTACCGGGGAGTCGAGCGCGCCCGCGCCCACCTGCGCGGATCGCCGTCCGCGCCGGTCCTGGTGGTGCGCGCCGTGCTCGACGACGACGCCGACATCGCAACCGTCCGCACCCAGGTCACCCGGAGCGCCGTGGTGCACGCCCGCGAGGTCCTCGACGACCCGGAGCTGCCCGCCCGGGTGGAGTTTCGACTCGGCGGACACGACGACCCCGGTCCGCGCTGACGCACCCTCGTCGGGCGCTTACCGAGCGCTGACGCACCTCCCTCCATTCGCCGTCCGTGCTGTCCCACGCTCGGCCGGACCGTCCGGCCGCGCCACCCACCGATAAGGAAGCACTCGATGCGCCGTCTCCCCGCACTTCTCCTCGTCCTCGCGATGGCCGTCGCCGGCTGTGGCAGCTCCAAGACCGCCGCCACGACTGCCGGGAACGTCGTCGCCAGCGCCACCTCGAGCTCCGGTGCGGACATGGCGTCCTCCGGCCCGATGTCGAGCGGCATGGCGAGCACCGACACCACCGGCACCCAGTGCCCGACCAGCAACACCCGGTCGTTCGCCAAGACCCGCTTCGTGTCCGACCTCGGCGGCTCCGCGTTCCTCATCCGGCGCTACCTGTACCAGCCCTACACCGAGGGCAAGTTCACCAAGGGCCACTCCGGGCGGACCGCCGCCCTGGTCAAGGCGGCGGCCGCGTCGGCGACCGTCGTCAAGCTGCTGAAGAACGCCTCGCTCAACGCCAAGGGCAACCCGACGCTGTGCAAGACGATCGCCGGACCGCTGTCCAGCCTGGCCTCGACCATCGGTGGGCTGACCGGTTCTCTTGGGTCGGGCTCGCTGAGCCCCGGCATCCTCGGCGGACTCGGCGGGACCGTGTCCGGCCTGCTGGGCAAGGCCAAGAGCGCCGGTGTCCCGGTGACCGAGCAGCCCGTCCCCGTCAGCTGAGCACCGGGCTCCCGCCCTGCACAGCACCGGACGGGACGCCGCAGCACCCCCACGACGAGCGGGTCGGCCTCAGGGCCGGCCCGCTCGTCGTCGTGCCCGGGCGGGGGTCGGCGGATCGCAGCGCGGTGGTGACCAGCGCAGTGTCGACGGGTGCGGTGGTGACCGACACGGTGTCGAGAGGTGCGGTGTCGACGGGTGCGGTGTCGACGGGTGTGGTGTTGACCGCGCCTGGTCGGTGCGAGAAGGTGCCCCTCTCGGCCGGACCGCCCGACCCCGTGGCCGATCTCAGGGGCGCCGGTGAGCGTGGCGTGGCGGCTCCCGGGGGCACCGTGAGCGACGCCGCCACGGGTCGCCGGCGGCTGCGCGTCGTCCAGGTGCTCGGTGTGGTCGTCGTCGCGGTCGTCGTGTGGTGGGCCCGCGGCTCGCTGAGCGGTGCCTTCGCCGCAGCCGGGCGGGCGTCGGCGGGGTGGCTGCTGCTGGCTGCCGCCGCGAAGGCGGCGTCGATGGCCGGCCTCGCCCGCCAGCAGCGCCGCCTGATCGGCGGCCGCCGCCGACCCCGGCTGCGGTCGGTCCTGGCGACCGCGTACGCGGGCAACGCCATCTCGGTGGCACTTCTGCTGGCCGGCGCCGGCCTCAGTGCCGCGTTCACCTTCCGCCGCTACGTCGCCGGCGGGGTCCCGAGAGCACAGGTCGCGACCGGCCTCGCCGTCTCCTGGGCGGTGGCCACCGCGGCGTTCACCGCGGTGCTGGCCGCGGCTGCGGCCGGCACCGGACACCGCGGTCTGCTCGTGACCGGGGTGCTCGGTGGCGTCGTGAGCGTCGCGGTCGTGGTCGGCCTGGCCCTCGCGCTGCGCTCGCCGCGGGCCCGCGGCACCCTCGGGGACGTCGCGCTCGCCGCGCTGCCCGCCGCCCGGTGGCTGACGCGGCGGCCGCTGCCCGGAGCCGCCCTGGGCGTCCGGTCCGGGCTGGACCGTCTCGCCGCGACCCGGCTGCGGACGCGGGACATCGTCGCCGCCGCGGTGTCGGCGCTGCTGCTGTGGACCGCGGACATCGCCTGCCTCGGCTTCGCCCTCCTCGCCGTCGGTGCCCGTCTCGAACCCCCGCTGCTGGTCCTGGCCTGGTCGGCGGGGATCGCGGCCACCACCTTCAGCCTCACCCCGGGCGGGCTGGGGCTGGTCGAGGCCGCCCTGACCGCGGCTCTGGTGGCCGCCGGGCTCCCGACGACGACGACGCTGGCCGGGGTGCTCCTGTACCGGCTGGTCAGCTTCTGGCTGGTCGCCGCGATCGGCGCGGTCGTCCTGGCCGGGGTCCGCCGACGCCAGCCCGCGGGCCGCGCGCGCTGACCCGCGCGACGCCGGGCTCTGCCGTGGGCCGGGTACCGGCGGGAGTGGTCACCTGCTCCGGTCGGCGTGCTCGCGCATGGCCGGTGAGCGGTAGACGGTGCCGACCCGCACGCCCCCGAGCCAGTCCGTCAGCCGCTCCGCCTCGGCGTCGAGGGCTCGGCGAGCGCTGGCCGGGACGTCCTCGACCAGCCGGACCCGGACCACGCCGCGTCGTCCTGGACCCAGCAGCCGGTCGCCCGGCCGTCCACCCAGGCGGTGGTCCCGGCGTTGCCGGTCCTGTCGAACAGGCGGTCGTGGTGCGGACCGAGGTGGAAGCCGCGCTCCCGCCAGCCCATGACCGTCGGGTCGAGCACCGGCAGCAGGGCGACCCACGGCCCGGGCTCGGGCACCTCGTCGAGGTCGTCGGGCAGCAGCCAGCCGATCCGACCCGGGTCGCCGGTGTCGTGGGTGTCGTGGCTGGCGTCGTCGAGGGACACCGCGACGGCGCCAAGCTCGGCGAGCGCCGCGCGGACCACGGTCCTGGAGGTGCCCAGCCACCAGACGAGGTCGCTCTCGGTGCCGGGCCCGAAGGTGTGCAGCCAGCGGCGCACCAGCTCCCGGTAGCCGTCGGCGGCAGCCAGCGGCGCCGGGACGTCGTCGAGCCAGTGGCGCATCAGGGTCCAGCGGGGCCGCGGCGCGCGCCAGTGCCCGGTCGGGCTGCCGCGGACCACATCGGCGGTCGCGCCGAGATGGGTGAGCACCCGCGAGGCGGACCACGTCGAACCCGGCGACACCGCGACCGTGACGTCGATCATCGGGACCGCCCGGCGGATCTCGACAGCCGGGAGCCCGTCCGGTGCGTCGGCCAGCACGGCCAGGACCTCGGCGCGGGCGCGGTCCAGCCACGCCTGGCCGTCCGCGGCCAGCCCGGCCCTCACGGCGTCCTTGGCGATCGCGGCGCGCTCGGTGCCCGCGACCCGGGCCGAGGCGCTGCCCCAGGCCGCCGGCAGCAGGTCCGGCGGGAACACGAACAGCGTGCGGCGCATGGCCAGCTGCTTGACCAGGCTGCGCTCGTCGTCGAGCGCCCGGTCGACGTCGGCGACCGTCACCGACCGGGTGCGGGCCCAGCACGAGAGGTGGACCGTCGCCGGCTCGGTGGCGTGCAGCACCGTCATGGCCCGGGTGGCCGCCTCGGGGAGTCCACGCGGGACGCCGGAGCGAGGGCGTGCCGGACGGCGAGGCGGGCGCGGCGCTCGCCGTCGGAGACGTGGCGCACCGGGGTCGTCCGCACCGGGATCCTGCGCACGGGGGTCATCGCGCCCAGTCTGTCCGGCCGGGCTGCCCGGACCCCATCGCGACGGCCGAGGCGGTCAGCCGCCGCTGGTCGTCTCCGTCAGGTTCTGCAGCGTCGGCGCGCCGATGCTCGGGTCGGCGTTCCACTTCTGGGCGGTGCTCCCGTTGCACCGCGCGACCGTGATGTAGAACCACGCGGAGTTGTCGTTGTCCGGGGGCTTGGCGATGCTCAGGCAGCGCGGGTTCGTGGCGTTGCCGTCGACGTAGGTGTAGCGCTGCGGGTAGGGGACCGTCGAGTCCGACCCGGGGAGCGTCCACTTCAGCTGGGCCGCGGTGAGTCCGGCGGCCGGCGCGGCGCACGGCGTCGCGTGCACGTACCCGCCCTCGGTGAACGGGCTGTAGAGGCAGAGCTTGACGTTGTAGTAGTTGTTCCCCTCCGGGGGTGTTCACTGAGTTGGTGTCGACCGTCGACACCTGGCCGGTACCCGCGTCGTAGGTGAACTTCTGGTTCCAGAGCACGGCCTTCGGGTAGGGGCTCTGCGGGTTCTGCTTGCACGGGTAGGCGATGTACTGGGCCTGGTCGGGGTCCTGGTAGCGGACGTCCAGACAGCGGCCGAACTGCTGGAAGTTCACCATCTGCGGGTAGGCCGCGCCGCCGGCCCCGACACTCGGCGCGGGCAGCCACGCCTGGGTGCTCCCTGCACTCCCACAGTCGCGCAGGAGGACGGGGTCGGCCGCCGCCTGCTTGTCCGCGGCGATGCACTCACTCGACAGGACGCCGGTGCTGGCGCTGTCCGACAGCGACGCGGTGAATCCGCCGTTGTCGTTGTAGCTCCACTGCTGGCTGTACGGGACGTTCGAGCTCCCGAGGTCCGCACACGGCTGGAGGCGGACCGGGTTCTTGTTCTTCGCGGCCGGAGCCGGGTTCGTCGAGCCGGTGTTGAAGTCCAGGCACAGCCCGTACGGCGCGGTCACCGACACCGAGGCTGACAGCTGGAGGGTCAGGTCCTTGCGGTAGGCGAACAGCTGCTGCGCCGCCGGCGGCGTCGAGGAGCTGCAGGCCTGGAGCACGACCGGGGTCCCGGCGGTCGGGGTGCCGCCGCCGACGTCCATGCACCAGTTGTTCGTGCCGTCGGGGAACACCCGGATCACGCCGCTGGGGAAGTTCACGTCACTCGTCTTGAAGACGTAGGTGCTGGTGATCGTCCGTCCGGTCGAGCCGCCGCCGCCGGCGCTGACCCCGTCGGTCCCGAGCGAGGTGATGAGGGCGAAGCTCGGGACGTAGGTGGCCGAGCCCGGGTCGTACGTGCCGGCCCCGTTGATGCAGATCATCGGGTTGTTGGTGCCCTTGGGCGGCGGCGGGTTGAGGATCGGGTCGAGGACGAAGTAGGACACGACGGCGCTGTAGGTCGCCTTCCCGCCGGTGCCGTTGACGGGCCCGGTGATCGGCGTGCTGGCGGTCGTGCACGGCAGTGCGGCGGCGTTGCCCACCGCCGTGCTCGAGGTCGCCGCCCGGATGTCCCCGACGACCACGTCGACCCCGGCTTGGGCGGCGGCGAGGTTGTCCATCCGGGTGCCGTCGAACACCGTCGCCCGGTCCTGGACGATCATCGTCGGCAGCAGCGCGGCGGCGAGGGCCAGGCCGACCATGATGAGCAGCAGCGCCAGCGGGAGGGATCCCCGGTCGTCGCGGGCGGCGTCGATGCGCCGCCGCAGCGCGGCACCGCGCCTGGCGCCCCGGCTCGCCGGTACGGGCGTGGTCACGGGTGCCGTCACGGTCGGCCGACGGCGGCTGATTGCCGCCGTCACGGTCGGTTGCCGGTGAACGTGCAGGCCGAGCTGGGCGTCCCGCTGGTGGCCGCCGTCGCACTGTTGAGCGCGGTGAACGTCGCGTTGCTCTGCGCCGGCACCGGGGGCGAGCCGCTCGTCGCGACCAGGTTGACGATCAGCTGCTCGAAACCCACGTTGGTACCTGTCGTTCGGAGGACGAAGGGGGCGGTCTGGTCGTTCGCGTTGGCCGGTGCGTTGCCGTTGGTGAGACCACTGGCCCACGGGACGAACGGCGACGGCGTCGGGGTCACCGAGCTGCCCGGGACCACCGTCCAGGTGCGCGCCGCGAGCTGCCCGCTCGCGCTCCCCAGCTGCAGCTGGGTGCAGATCTGCGGGCCGGTCGCCTTCGTCATGAACTCGACGTACCAGCCGGTGGCCGTGGTGCCCGGTTTGCTGATCTCCGACGCGTAGCGGATCGACTTGTCCAGGCGGGCGAACGCCACGTCGGTCTGCCCGGAGCTGGCGGTGAGGGCGTTGGCCCGGTTGGACGTCTGGAAGAGCATGACGATCGCGCCGGTGAACACCCCGAGGAAGATCAGCCCGATCGCCATGCCGACCATCACCTCGAGCAGCGACGACCCGCGCTCGTCGCGCGCCGCGTGGTGGGCCGCGCGGAGGCGGGTCACGGGCTGACCGTCCCGGTGGTCGTGGTCGGTGCGCCGACGACGCCGGTCAGCAGGTCGGTCGGGGTCACCGAGATCGTGTAGGTGCCGGGCGGGGTGGCGACCCCGCGCAGGTAGACCGTCCCACTGGCGTTGGCGACCGTGAGCGTCTGGGCCAGGGTCCCGCCGCTGCTGGCGGTCGACAGGCCGACCGAGCTCGGCGCCCCGCTGAGCACGAGGGAGCAGGTGGCGGTCGGGCAGCTGTAGGTCAGCGCGATCGGCTGGACCGTCGAGTTGTTGGGGATCGTCCCGAAGTTCGGCGGCAGCCCGGTCACCGCCGGCGGCGGGTACACCGTCCAGGTGCTCGTGGTGGCCGGTCCTGTCACCGCGGATGTGTCGTCCTTCGCTGTGAGGGTGAGGATGTAGGGGCTGTTCGCGGCGGCCGAGGAGCTCACGGTCCCGACCAGGTAGACGGTCCCGCTGTTCGCGCTGACCGACAGCGCCGCCGAGGGGGTCCCGTTCGAGGTGGCCGACAGCCCGGTTCCGGCGGGCATCCCGCTGAGGCTGACGGTGCAGGTCGCGGGCGGCGATCCCGCCGTCGCGCCCGGGCAGGTGTAGGCCAGCGGCTGCGGGGTGATCTTCGCCCCGGCCGTCGTCCGGAACGGGCTGGTGAGCCCGGTGGCCGTCGGCGGCTGGAGGACCGTCCACGCAGCCTGGGCGACCGGACCGCTGGTGCCGCTCACGGTGTCGGTCGGCGTGACCGTCACCGTGTACGGCGCGCGCCCGGAGTCGGTGTACTGCTGGGCCACCTGCGTCGGGGTGAGCGCGCTCGGGTAGATCGACGCGTCGTCCAGCGTGCCGGCGAAGTAGTAGCTGCTGACGGTCCCCGGCCAGGTGTTCAGGTTGTCCCCGCCGAGGCGCCAGTAGCCGGAGTACGCCTGGGCCGAGGTGGTGGGGACGGTGCCGATCAGGGCGCCGTCGACGTAGAGGCTCTGGCCCGCGCCCGACAGCGTCCCGATCGCCTGGTGCCAGCGGCCGTCGTTGTAGCCGCCGTTGGGTGTCGACACGGTGGAGTAGGCGCCCGGGTAGACGCCGAACCAGACGTGCCCGGAGTTGTCGAGGTACAGGTGGCGGTCGTAGTTCGCGCTCGCGCCGCTCGTGCTGCTGCCGAAGCCGAGCATCTTCCCGCCGCTGGTGGTCGTCGTCTTGAACCAGATGGACTCCGAGAAGACCTGCGGTCCGGTGATCGCGGTGGTCGTGGAGGCCGACCCGTCGGCGGCCGAGCCGTCGAAGGGGGCGGCGGTGTCGGGGTCGGGGGTGATCGCCCCGGGAGCGCCGTGCCCGACGCCGGCCTGCTCGGTCAGCGGCAGCTTCGGGCCCGCGCCGGAGTCCGCGCCGGTCGTCCCGGACGCCTCACCGAGCCGCCAGTAGTCAGACGCACCCTGGGCGGCCACGTCCGCCGCGTAGGCCCGCGGGCCCGGTGCCGTCGTGCCGGCGACGGTCCCGACCAGGAACAGGTTGCCGCTGGTGGTGGTGACCGCCTGGCTGGCCGCACCGCTCGTCGCGGTGCTGCTCGTCGCGAGACCGATGCCGCCCGGAGCCCCGGTGAGGCTGTAGGTGCAGGACGCGGTCGGGCAGGTGAAGGGCAGCGTCTGGGTACCGATCGAGGCCCCGGCGGTGGTGGTGAAGGGGTTCGTCAGCCCGGTGACCGTCGGCTGCGCGTACACCGTCCACGCCGCGGTGTTCGGCGTGCCGGTCGCGTTCGACGCGGTCTCGACGGGGGTCACCGTGACCGTGAAGGTCCCGGCCGTCGCGGGGGTCCCGACGAGGTAGAGGCCGGGGCTGCTCGCGGTCGGGGTGATCGTCGTCTGGGGGGAGCCACCGGCGGTGCTGGCGAGCCCGATACCGGTGGGGGCGCCCGTGATGGTGTAGCTGCAGCCGCCGGCGCCGGCGGCGCAGGTGGTGGTGAGCTGCTGCGCGGTGATCTTCGTCCCCACCGTCGTCGAGAACGGGTTCGTCAGGCCGGTGACGGTCGGTGCGGGCCGGACGGTCCAGGCGGCCGTGGACGGCGTCCCGCTCACGGCCGAGGCGGCGTCGGTGATCGTGACCGTGACGGTGTAGGTCCCGGCCGCCGAGGTGGCGATGGTCCCGACGAGGTAGGCCGTCTCGTTCGCCGTGGTGAGCGGGATCGACGGCTGCGCCGCGCCGCCGCTGGTGGCGGCGACGCCGACGCCGGCGGGAGCACCGCTCACGGTGAGGGTGCAGGCGGCGGTCGGGCAGGCGTAGGTCAGTGGCTGGCTGGTGATCGTCGCGCCGGCGGTGGTGGTGAGCGCCGTGACCCGGTGACCGTCGGCTTGGGGTAGACGGTCCACGTCGAGGTGGTCGCTTGTCCGGCGACCCCGCTCGCGGTGTCCCGCGGGGTGACGGTGACGGTGGAGGTGCCGGGCGCCGTCGGGGAGCCGACGACGGACAGGCTGCCGGAGGTGGAGCCGGTGACCGACACCGTCGCGCCGGGCGTGCCCCCGTTGGCGGCGAGCTGGATCCCGGCCGGCGCGCCGGTCAGCGCGAACATGCACGAGGAGGACGGGCAGGTGTAGCTGAGCGTCTGGTTGATCGTCGCGCCGACGGTGGTCGTCAACGGCGTCATCAGCGCGGTGACGGTCGGGGCCGCGTACACGGTCCAGGCGGCGGTCGCGGCGGGCCCGTTGGTGCCCGACACGGTGTCGCGCGGGGTGACGGACAGGGTCCCGGAGCCGCCGGCCGTCGGGGTCCCGACGAGGTAGATCGTCCCGCTCACAGCGGTCACCGCGACCAACGCGGAGCCGGACGTCGCGGCCGGGTCGGTGGCGAGCCCGACGCCGAGCGGTCCACCGCTCAGGGTGTAGCTGCAGCTGGCGGTCGGGCAGCTGAACGCCAGGGACTGGGTGGCGATCTTCGTCCCGACCGTCGTGGTGAACCCGCCCAGGCCGCTGATCGTCGGCTGCGCTCGGACCGTCCAGCTGCCGGTGCTGGGTGTCCCGCTCACCCGCGACGGGGTGTCGGTCGGGGTGACGGCGACCGAGAAGGTCCCCGGCGTCTCCGACGGGCTGATCGTGCCGACCAGGTAGACGGTCCCGCTCTGGGCGCCGACGGTCAGGGTGGTGGCGCCGCCGGCCGCGCCGCTGGTCGTGGTCAGCCCCAGGCCGGCCGGGGCGCCGGTCAGCGCGAGGGAGCAGGTGCTCGTCGGGCAGGTGTAGCTCAGCGCCTGCTGGGTGATCGTCGCGCCGACCGCCGTCGTCAGGGTCGCGGCCACCCCGGTCACGGTCGGCTTGGCGCGCACCGTCCAGGTGGCGGTCGTCGCGGTCCCGGCGGTCGAGGAGTTCAGGTCGGTCGGCGTGACGGTGAGGGTGAACGTGCCCGGGGTCACCGTAGAGCCGATGGTCCCGACGACGTAGATCGTCCCGCCGGTGTCGGTCACCGAGACGGCTGCCTGGGGGGTACCGGTGGCCGTCTTCGCCAGGCCGATCGCGCTGGGCGCGCCGGTGAGGGCGTAGCTGCAGGTCGCGGTCGGGCAGGTGTAGGTCAGTGCCTGCGCGGTGATGGTCGCGCCGACCGTCGTGGTGAGGGCCATCAGCCCGGTGACGGTGGGCGGCCCGACGGTCCAGGCCGCGGTCGCCGGCGTGCTGGTGACGCCGGACGCGGTGTCGCGCCCGGTGACGGTCTCGGTGTAGCTGCCCGCGGCCGACGGGTCCACCGTCCCCAGCAGGTACAGGGTCCCGCTGGTGGCGGTGACCGCGACGGTCGTCCCGGTGGCGGTTCCGGCGGGACCGCCGGTGCCGAGGCTGGAGGTCGACAGGACGATTCCCGGGACGCCGGTCACCGTGAACGTGCAGGCGGCCAGCGGGCAGGTGTAGGGCAGGGACTGGGTGGCGATGGTGGCCCGCGCGGTCGTCGTCACCGGGGTGAGCCCGGTGATCGTCGGCGGCCGGTTGATGGTCCAGGTGGCGCTGATCGGGGCGCCGCTGGTCGCGGTCACGGCGTCGGTCGGGGTGACGGTGACGGTGGTCGTCCCGGGTGTGGCCGACGGGCTGATCGTCCCGAGCAGGTAGACCGACCCGCTCCCGGTCCCGACGGTCACACTCGCCGCGGGCGTCGGCGAGCCGGCGGTGGTGGTCGCCAGGCCGACGCCGCTCGGGGCGGTGACGCTGAACGTGCACGAGGTGTCGGGGCAGGTGTAGGGCAGCGTCTGGGTCGCGATCTTCGCGCCCTGGGTGGTGTTCAGCGGAGCCAGCCCGCTCACGGTCGGGGCGGCGTAGAGGGTCCCGGCGGCGGTGGCGGCGCTGCCGACGACGCCGCTCGCGGTGTCGGTCGGGGTGACCGCCGCGGTGTACGGGCCGGTGGTCGCCGTCGCCGCGATGGTCCCGGAGACGTAGATCGAGCCGTTGATCGAGGTGACCGTGACGGTCGCCGAGGTCGGGGCGCCCGCGGTCAGGGAGAGCCCGAGCCCGGCGGGGGCGCCGGCGAGGGTGAGGGTGCAGGCCGCGGTGGGGCAGGTGTACGCGACGGCGGTGGGTCCGACGACCTGCCCGACGGTGAGCGACGGGCCGAGGGTCAGCCCGGACGCCGTCGGCGCGGCGTTGACCGTCCACGCGGCGGTCGCGGCCGGCCCGGTGATGCCCGAGGCGTTGTCGGTGACGGCGGCGCTGAGGGGGTAGGCGCCGGTCTTCGCGCCGGGGCTGATCGTCCCGCGCAGGTAGAGGATCCCGCTCGCGGCGGTCACCGGGATCGACGCGCTCACCGGGCCGTTCTGCGTCGCGGACAGGCCGAGCCCGGCGGGAGCGCCGGTCAGGACGGCGGTGCAGGAGCCGACGGGGCAGCTGTAGGGCATCGGCTGCGGGCTCAGCACCGCGCCGACGGTGGTGCTGAACGGGGTGGTCGGGCCCGCGATCGACGGCGGGGAGTCGACGGACCAGGCCGCCGCGGCAGCCAGCCCGGAGCTCCCGCTGACGAGGTCCTTCGGGGTAACGAGGACGGTGAAGGCGGCGCGCCCGGAGTCGGCGTACTGCTGGCTCACCTGAGCCGGGGTCAGCGCGTTCGGGTAGATCGAGACGTCGTCGAGGGTGCCGGCGAAGTAGCTGCTGGACGTGAGCGGGTTCCAGCTGTCGAGCCGGTCCCCGCCGAGGCGCCAGTAGCCGGCGTAGGTCTGGGCGGTGGTGACGGTCGGGTCGGTGCCGACCACCGCCCCGTCGACGTAGAACACCAGCCCTGCCGAGGAGAGGCTGCCGACGGCCTGGTGCCACTGGCCGTCGTTGTAGGGGCGCGGCGAGGACACCACGGTCGGGCAGGTGCCGGACTGGGGACAGGTGCCGAAGTAGAGGCGCCCGTTGTTGTCCATGTAGATCTGTCGGTCGTAGTTGCTGCTGAGGCCGGCCGAGCTCAGCTGGTCACCGAAGCCGAGCAGCTTGCCGCCGGCGGTCGTGGTGGTCCTGAACCACACCGACTCGGTGAACACCGACGGTCCGGCGACGGCGGTGGTCGTCGACGCGGCCCCGGCCGGAGTCCCGTCGAAGGTCGATGCCGTGTCGGTGTTGGCGATGATGCCGCCCGGCGCACCGTGCCCGACTCCGCCCTGCTCGGTCAGCGGGGCCGCGGTCGACCCGGTCACCGAGTCCACGCCCATGCCGGCGGCGGTGTCGTCCAGACGCCAGTAGTGGGTGGCTCCCTGAGCGATGACGTCGGCGGCGTAGGCGGTCGCCGATGGTGCGAGAGCAGTGCTCGTCCTACCGGTGAGGTACAGGGTCCCAGGGGCGCCCGAGCTGACCGTCACCGACCCGCTCGGGGTGCCGCCGCTGGTCGCGGTGATCCCGACACCGGGCGGGGCGCCGCTGACGGTGTAGGTGCACGAGCTCATCGGGCAGGTGTAGGGCAGCGGCTGCGGCGTGATCGCCGCGCCGGCGGTCGTGGTGAACGGCGTCGCGGCGTTCGTCACGGTCGGCAGGGGCGGCGGGACGACCGACCAGGCGGCGGTGTCCACCACGCCGGGGACTCCGGCGGTGGTGTCGGTCGGGGTGACGGCGACGGTGTACGCCGCCGGGCCGGCGTCGGCGTACTGCTGGCTGACCTGTGCCGCCGTCAGCGCCGCCGTCGGGTAGATGGCGGCGTCGTCGAGGGCGCCGGCGAAGTACGCACTCGACGGCTGGTTCGGCCAGCCGTCGAGGCGGTCGCCCCCCAGGCGCCAGCAGCCGGCGTAGGGCTGCGCGGTCGTCGTCGCGGTGTTGGCGGCCACCTGGGCCCCGTCGACGTAGAGGACCATCCGCGACGGCGACAGTGTGCCGACGGCCTCGTGCCAGGCGCCGTCGTTGTAGGACCCCGGGCTGGCCGCGACGTAGGTGCCGTTGTTGTAGACGCCGAAGTCGAGGTGTCCCGCGTTGTCCAGGTACAGGTGGCGGTCGTAGCCGGTGGACAGGCCGCTCTGGGTGTTGCCGAAGCCGAGCAGCTTGCCGCCGGTGGTGGAGGTCGTCCTGAACCAGATCGACTCGGAGAACACCGTCGGCGCGGTGATCGCCGTGGTCGTGGAGGCCGACCCGTCGACGGGCGAGCCGTCGAACGCTGACGCCCCGTCGGGGCTGGAGAGGACGCCGCCCGGCACCCCGTGGGTGACACCGGCCAGCTCGGTCAGCGGCAGGTTCCCGATCGAGTCGAGGCCGGTGGAACCCGAGGACTCCCCGAGCCGCCAGTAGTCCCCGCCGCCCTGGCTGGTCACGTCCGCTGAGTAGGCGGTCGGGTTCGGCGCGGCCGACGGATCCACCGTCCCGACGAGGTAGACGGTGCCACTGCTCCCGGTCACGTTCACGCTCGCCGCCGGCGTCCCGGTGGCGCTGAGGGACAGGCCGATCCCCTTCGGAGCACCGGTGAGGGTCTCGGTGCAGGTGCCGGTCGAGCAGGTCCACGGCAGCGCCTGGCTGGCGATCGCCATGCCCGCGGCCGCGGTGAACGGCGTGACCAGGCCGGTGATGGTCGGCTTCGCGGCGATGACCCAGGTGAACGACGGCGACGTCGCCGTGCGGACGAAGGCGTCGGTCGCGGTGATGGTCACGGTGTACGAGCCGGGGGCGGTCGGGCTCCCGGTGATGACACCGGTGGGGGAGATCGCGAGACCCGGCGGGAGCCCGGCCACCGGCTTGGATGCGCCCGGGTACAACGTCGTGGCCGACCAGAGGGTGACCGGCGCGACTCCGGTCGTCGCGATCGTGAGCGGCGCGATGGGCACGTTGGGCGTGCTCTGCTGGTTCCCGGGGGACAGGACCGACATCGGCGGGATCGTCGACTGGTGCAGGGCGAAGGTCGGGTCGTCCTGGTTGCTCACGAGGGTCGACGTGACGTACGAGCACTGCGAGCTCGGGCAGTGCGAGCCGGCCCAGGTGACGGCGACGACGGCCCGCAGGTAGGGGACACCCGACGGCGGGTTCGTCGTCGCATTCGTGCAGGTGCTCCCGGTGCCCGACGTGACCGAGCACGCCACGAAGTAGTCCGAGATCGAGTAGGCGATGTTGTTCGCGGTCGCCGCGACCTGGAGCGGCAGGGTCGGCACCGACGACGTCTTCGCCGTCGGGTCACTGGCCTGCGCCGCGGCGTTCGAGCTCAGCAGTGGCATGACGGCGGCCGGGGCGTTCGCGAACTGGTTGCTGACCAGTTGGGCGGTCCGCCCGTAGACGAGGTCGCCGGCGCGGACAGCCCGGATCGCGTCCATCTCGGTGTTCGCCAGCTGGATCGCGCTCTGCTTGGAGCGCTGGTAGTTCGTCGACTGCGTGGCGGTCAGGAAGAAGGTCGCGAGCGCCGCCATCACGATGATCATCAACGAGAGCGCGACGATCTCCTCGAGCAGCACGAACCCGCCGCTGGCGTCGGTGGTGGCTCCGCCGCCGGGCACAGCTCCGCCGCTGGTGCGGCAGCGGAGCGCACCGACGCGGACCCGGAGGGCCTGCATCGGTGCGGTGTCCCGGACGGCGGGGCTCATCGTCGGCGGCGGCTCACCGGCTCGACCTGCTGCCCAGCTGCTTCGCGAGCGCGTCGGCCGCCGCCGGCGTCTGCGGGGCGACGAAGATCCCGAGAGCGGTCGTCACGTCCGCGTCGTCGGCGATGGACTTCGCGGTGGACTTCGTGTCCGGCGCGAGCTGGGTCGAGGTCACCAGTGCCGCCCGGGACCCGGGCCGCTGGATCTCCTGGAGGAACGCGCGCTGGTGGAGCAGGGTCCCGCTGGTGATGACGGTCAGCTGGATTCCGAAGAGCTGACCGGCAGCCTTCGCCCCGGAGGCCCCGGTACCCGCCGCGGCCCCGCCGGTCCCGGCTCCCTCGGCGGTCACCGATGCCGTCGACGGGCTCGGAGTCGCAGCCGGTGTGGAAGCGCCGGCGCCCGCGCCGCCCGCGCCGCCCGCGGCGCCGACCGCGCCGGTGCTCGACACGGTGGCGGTGACGGTCCCGACGGTGAGGCTGGTGACCGTCACCTGCGCCCGCTGGGCCTTCACGCTCAGCTGGGTGATGAACGTCGGGAGGTCGGAGTAGATGGGCAGCTCGTTGCGTGCCGTGCGGAGGCTCGCGAGCAGCGCCGTCTTGTTCCGGTCCTGCGCGGCGAGGGCAGCGACCTTCCCGGCGAGAGCGCTGTTCGCGGTCGCCGCTGCCGACGCCTGCGCGTGCTGCGCCGGGACGGTCGCGAGCTCGGGCCCCACCAGCAGGAACCAGGCGGCGGCGACCGCCACCACGCCGAGGCCGACGCCGCCGCCGACCCAGACCCGGGCGTCCTCGGTGACCTTCACCGGGCCGCCGGCCGGGGCGTCACGTCGTACCGGTGGCTGAGCACCGCATCGGTGACCGACATCGTGATGGTGAACGTGACGACGCCCTTGGTGAGCTGGCTGCTGGTCGGTACGACCTCGACGACCCCGGGCACCATCTGGAGATTGCCGACGTAGCTGGCGAGGGCGAGGAGGTCCGGTGCCGTCCCGCCGACGGTGATCTTCCCGACCTGGGTCTTGCCCGACGTGTCCAGCGAGGTGCCGCTCGCGCCGGCGGCCGCGGCGGCCGCACCGCTGACGGTGACCGACTCCTGGTTGACGGTCATCGAGGGCGGGAGTGCCGCCTGGACGGTCCCGAGCAGGTGCGCGACGTCGACGTCGCCGACCATCAGCGTCGCCAGGCTGCCCCGCACCTGGGCGATCGACCCCTGCAGTGCGGTCACCGAGGAGTAGCTCTGCTGCTGGGCCTGGAGCTGGCTGGTCCGGCTCTGCTGCGCCGCGACGTCGGACGCCGCCCGGCTGCTCATGAACCGCGCGTAGGCGAACGCCAGGACGATGAGCACCACCAGGGCGGCCAGGGCGAACACCATGAGCCGCCGGATCCGCTTGAGGCGGCGCCCGCTCGCGAGCTCGGGCGGGGTGAGGTCGGCGTAGATGCCCCACCCGGCCGGGGTGGTCCAGCTCTCGGCCGGGACGGCCGGGACGGCCAGGACTGCGGTCATGCGGCTGCTCCCATGGCGAGGCCGACCGACACCGCGGTCGCGGCGGCGGTGGTGTCCGCGTGCTGTCCACCCGCGGCGTCCATCGCGACCCGGAGGTGCTGCAGCGGGGACATGAGGAAGCACGGGACCCCGGTGTCGTCGGTGAGCATGTCCACCAGTCCCGGCAGGTGTCCGCCGCCGCCGGTGAGGCTGATGCGCTCGACCACCGCCGCGTCCTCGGAGCCGCCGAAGTACTGGATCGACCCGCGGATGTCGGTGATGAGGGGGCGCACGGCACCGTTGAGGATCATCGACACCTCGGAGTCGCCACCCAGGAGGCCGATCTCCCGTTTCAGGATCTCGGCCTCGACGACGCTGGCGCCGGTGCGGTCGACCAGGCGCTCGGTGAGGTGCTGCCCGCCCCGGGGGAGGGTCCGGACGACCTTCGGGATGCCGAGGTGGTGGATGACGACGGTGGTCATCTGGGCGCCGATGTCGACGACGGCCTCGCACGGCACGCCGGCCGCCGCGGTGGACCGCAGCGTGGCGAACGAGGAGAGGTCGACCCGGACGATCCGCAACCCGGCGGCCTCGACGGCCCGGACCGCGGTGAGCACCGGCTGGCGGGGCGCGGCGATCAGCAGCCCGGCCACGTTGTCCGGCTCGCCCTCGACCGGGCCGAGCTCCTGGAAGTCGAGCAGCGCCTGGTCCAGCGGCATCGCGACGATGTCTTTCGCCCGGTAGGGCAGCGCCTTCGCCTGCTGGTCGCGTGACAGCCGCGGCATCGTCATGGCCCGCACGACGACCTGCGGGTTGGACACGCCGATGACCACGTTGCGGCAGCCGAAGTCGTGGGCCTTCCAGAGCACCGCGAGCACCCGCGTCAGCTCGGCCGGCTCGGCGACCACGCCGTCGACGACGGTGCCGGCGGGCAGCTCGGCCTCGCCGAGGTCGTTGAGGCTCATGCCGGGCTCGCCGTCGCGCGCGGGGGACAGGATCGCGGCCCGGACAGCGGTGGCGCCGATGTCGAGGCCGATGACGTGCCCGTCGGTGTTGACGACCGACTCGCCGAGGCGGGCGCCCTCGGCTGCCCGCGGGGTCCGGGTGCGCTCCAGCAGCTTCACGTGCGCTCCATCACTTGGTGCACTGTCGGCGGCGGGTGGGATCGGGCTGGATGGCTTGGGTGTCTTGGGGGGCTCGTGTGGCTCGGGGTCGGGCGGGGTCCGGCTGGGTCATGCGGTCCTGGCGAGCCCGAGGTAGGCCTGGGTGATCGGGTGGCCGGCGAGGAACGCCACCCACACCCCCGCGACCATGAACGGGCCGAACGCGATCGCCGCGCGCCGGCCGCGGCGGGTGGCGGCCAGCAGGGCCGCTCCGACCACCCCGCCGACGACGAACGCGGCGAACGTCCCGACCGCGAGAGCCGACCACGACAGGTAGCCGAGGGCGATCCCCAGCAGGCCCGAGAGCTTCACGTCCCCGAACCCCATCCCCTGCGGGTACACGAACCAGAGGACGCCGTAGCAGACGAGCGAGGCGGCGCCGGCGATGACTCCCCGGAGCAGCGACGGCCAGTCCCCGCTGGCGATCGACGCCCCGGTGAGGAGCAGGAGCAGGACCGGGTAGGACGGGAAGACGAGCCGGTCGGGCAGCCGCTGGGACGTGCTGTCGATCAGCGCGAGGGCGATACCGACCGCGGCCAGGTAGAGGTAGGCGGGCGCTGCGGCGAGGCGGCCGACGTGGGCGAGCTGGAGGGTGACGCAGACGAACAGGACGGCGGTGCCGAGCTCGACGAGCGGGTACCGGACGCTGATCGGCGCCCGGCAGTCCGCGCAGCGCCCCCGCAGCGCCACCCATCCGAGCACCGGCACGTTGTGCCGGGCTCGGATGGGGTGCTCGCAGCTCGGGCACCGGGATGCCGGCGAGACCAGGGACAGTCCCGCCGGCACCCGGTGCACGACGACGTTGAGGAAGGAGCCGACCGCGAGCCCGAGCAGCACAACGACCGCAAGAAGGAGCACCATCGTCCGACCTTCCCGCACGTCATGTCGAACCGATCGGTCATCAGCGCTGGAACAACTGTCAGGCGCAGATGCCAGTCGCAGGAGGCGAGTAAGACGCCGCTTCCTGCTTGATGGCGCCCGAAGCTCCCGAGCCGTAGCACCAGCTCTTTCCGGCGCCCGCTGCGTTGTAGGTCACGGCGATGAAACCCGCTGCAGTGGTCCCAGCCGCAGCGACTGCTGCGTAGGTGAAGGTCGTGCCGGCCGTCAGATTGATCACCTGGGTACAAGTCGGAGTACTCGTGATGGCGCCGGCGCTGGTGATTGACGTCGGATACACGCTGTTGTCGGTGTTGCACGCCTCGATCGCCGTGATGGCGTTGCGGAGGTCGGTCGAAGCAGCCTTGTCCTTCGCGCTCTTCGTGTAGTTCAGGTACAGCGGGATCGCGATCGCGATGAGGATGCCGAGGATGACCACGACGACGAGGAGCTCGATCAGGGTGAACCCCCGCTCGCCTGCTTCCCCGTCGCTCGCGGAGTCTGTCGAGGTGCTGACGCATGGTGCCCTCCTGGGCTGTGACTGGGTGCTGAGCCCGTCGGGGACCCACCGTCTGGAACCCGATCGCCCGGGCTGCCGTGCGTGTGATCGGCGCCGTCCGGGCCGATCTGAGACTTCGCTGCCCCGCCCGTCCCGACCGGCGTACCGGGCGCTCGGGGCTGGAGATCATTGACCCACCGTGAACCTGTGCTGTCCCTGAGACGGCTGCGGCGCTGTTGGTGACACGCCACGGTCGGCCGGCGATCCGGAGCCGACAGCGAGACCGACAGCGACACCGACAGCGGGGGGACCCCGGGAGCCAGCCGACCGGCGGTCGTACGTGTCAGCAGCTCTCGGCCATGCGGGCCACCGTCCTGATCGACCCACCCGTCGCCCCGTTGGCGCAGTAGAAGGTCGGCCGCCCGCCGCTGTTGTTGGCGAGCAGGACGTAGGAGGCACCGTCGGTCGGGACGTAGGTCAGCGTCGTCCCGGCACTGACGCGGAGGAACTGCCCGGGGCAGGCGGCCGCCGGGAGGTCGCGCGTCACCGTGAGGTGGCCGAGGGGGAAGACCGGGCCCGCGTCGGTGCAGGAGGTCAGGACGTCCACGGCGTTCCGGAGGTCTGCCTGTGCGGCCATGTCCTCGGCGTCGCGGGCGTAGGCGGCGTGCAGGTGCAGTCCTCCGCCGCTGACCCCGCAGACGAGCGCCGCGGCCACCGCCGGCTCCACCAGCGCCCGCTTCGGCCGTCCCCGGGCCTGGGAGGGCGTGCGGGCGCGAGCGAGCGTCTGCCAGGCCGCCATCGTCCGTGCGAGCCGGCCGGCTCAGGCCCCGATGTGCTGGTAGATCGTGAACATCGGCAGGTAGAGGCAGATGACCATGGCCCCGATCACGGCGCCCATGACGACCACCATCAGCGGCTCGAGAGCCGACGTGAGGGCCTCGGTGGCGGACATCACCTCCCGGTCGTAGTAGTCGGCGGTCTTGTCGAGCATCTCCGTCACCTGACCGGTCTCCTCCCCGACCTCCAGCATCTGCACGACCATCGTCGGGAAGAGCGGGTGCTTCGACAGCGGCGTCGACACCTGGTTGCCCTCGCGCACCGATGCCCCGACGTCGACCATCGCCTCGGTGATCACCGCACTGCCCGACGTCCCGCCGACGATCTCGAGCGCCTGCAGGAGCGGGACGCCCACGGCGACCAGCGTCCCGAGGTTGCGCGCCCACCGGCTGATCGCGACCTTCGAGTACAGGTTGCCGAAGACCGGCAGCTTCAGCTTGAGCTTGTCGACGCCGAGCCGGAACGCGAAGCTGCTGCGGAGCTGGCGCCGGAAGAAGTACTGGGCCGTGAGCCCGACGATCACCGCGATGGGCGCGACCCAGAGCATGTTGTGGGACAGCGCCACCATGATCTGCGTCGGGACCGGCAGCTTGCCGCCCAGAGACGCGAACATCTTCTCGAAGATCGGGACGATGAAGATGATGACGCCCGTGCCCATGAGGAACGAGAAGATCAGCACGATGACCGGGTAGGTGAGCGCGGACTTGATCGTCTGGCGGAGGTTGTTGTCCGCCTCGTACATCGTGGCGAGCCGGCTGAGCGCCCCGTCGAGGAACCCGCCGGTCTCCCCGGCCATGATCATGTCGATCATCAGGCTGGGGAAGTGCTCGGGGTGGTGGGACATCGCGGTCGAGAGGGTCATGCCGCTCTGCACGTCGGTGCGTACCTGGTGGACGGCCGCCTTGAGCTTCGCCTTCTCGGTCTGGTCCTCGAGGATCGCGAGCGCCCGGAGGAGCGTGAGGCCCGAGGACATCATCGAGGCGAACTGCCGCGTGAACAGCACCAGGTCCTTGACTGTCGTCCGGCTTCGGAGGCTCGGCATCTTGAACTCGGCGTTCAGCCCGACGCCGGCCTTGGAGACGGTGATCGGGACGAGCTTCTGGTTGGTCAGGGACTGGGCGACCTTCTCGGCCGACTCGCCCTGGACCTTCCCCTTCTTGACGATCCCGGCCGCGTCGACGGCCTCGAAGGTGAACGTGGCCGTCATGGCGTCTCCCCGGTCGTCGCTGTCGGTAGGTGCCGCGTGCCCATCACCGCGGTCAGATCCTCGCCAGCCGGCGGAACTCGTTCGGGTCGTGCGCGACCTCGAGCGCGGTGTTCATGCTGACCGCCCCCTCCTGGAAGCGCTGCGCCAGGTGCTGGTCGAAGCTGATCATCCCGAGGTCGCGGGAGGACTGGAGGAACGACCGGATCTGGTGCGGGCGGCCCTCGCGGATCAGGTTCCGGATGGCCGCGGTCGCAATCATGACCTCGCAGACGACGACCCGGCCCTTACCGTCGCTGCGCGGGACGAGCGCCTGTGTGACGACCCCCTGCAGGCACGAGGCGACCTGCGAGCGGATCTGCTGCTGCTGCTCGACCGGGTAGATGTCGACGAGGCGCTCGACGGTCTGCGCGGCGGATTGCGTGTGCAGGGTCGCGAAGACAAGGTGGCCGGTCTCGGCGGCGGTCACCGCGACCGACGTCGTCTCCAGGTCGCGCAGCTCGCCGACGAGGATGATGTCCGGGTCCTGACGCAGGACGTGGCGCAGCGCGGTGGCGAAGTTCGCGGTGTCGGCGCCGATCTCGCGCTGGTTGACCAGGGACTTCCCGTGCTTGTGCAGGTACTCGATCGGGTCCTCGATCGTGACGATGTGCGCCGCCCGGGTCTGGTTGGCCTTGTCGATGACGCCGGCCAGGGTCGTCGACTTCCCGGAGCCGGTCGGGCCGGTCACGAGCACCAGCCCGCGCTGGAGGCGGGCGAAACGCTCGACCGACTCCGGCACCTCGAGCTCGTTGAGGGACCGGATGCGGTGCGGGATCGACCGGAAGACCGCGCCGACCGCACCGCGCTGCTGGTAGACGTTCACCCGGAAGCGGCTGACGCCCGGGATCGTGTAGGCGGTGTCGAGCTCCTGTGTGGCCTCGAACTTCTCCCAGATGGCGGCGCTGAGGATCGACCGCACCAGCATGTCGGTGTCGTTCGGGGTCAGGCGGACCCGGTCCTCCAGCGGGATCATCGAGCCGTTCACCCGGATGCACGCGGGGCTGCCGGCGGTGATGTGCAGGTCCGAGCCGCCCTCCTCGACCAGCAGCCTCAGCAGCTCGTCGAGCTCGCGCTTGGCGATCGAGAGGTTCGGGAAGTGCTCGTCCGTCATCAGCAGGGTCATGAGGTGCTCGCGCCGGTCAAGGGTCCACCTGGTGTTGGTCGGGGCGTGCAGGATCGCGCGAGCCGAGCTTCCGCTGCGGCGGCTGACGCGGACCTGTGCGGGGGCTGGGACGTGGACACCGGGCGCGGCTCAGGCGGTGACACGAACGATTTCCTGCACCGTCGTGAGGCCGGCGGCGGCCTTGCGGAGCCCGTCCTCGCGGAGACCGACCATGCCCTCGGCGATGGCGACCTTCGCGATCTCACTCGCCGAGGCGTGGCTGACGGCCAGGCGCTCGATCTCCTCGGTCACCCTCATCACCTCGTTGATCGCGAGACGACCGCGGTAGCCCGTCTGGGAGCAGTTGCGGCAGCCGACCGCCTTCCACAGGTGCGCCGGCTCACCGAGGCTCTCCCGCGGCCACTTCGCGCCGGTCAGCTCGAAGTCGGTCGGCTCGTAGGGGGTCTTGCACCACTCGCAGAGCTTGCGGGCGAGGCGCTGGGCGAGGACGCAGTCCAGCGCGGACCCGACGAGGAACGGCTCGATCCCCATCTCGATGAGCCGCGGCAGCGCGCTCGGGGCGTCGTTCGTGTGCAGGGTCGAGAGCACGAGGTGCCCGGTGAGCGCGGCCTCGATCGCCAGCTGTGCCGTCGTTGCGTCGCGGATCTCACCCACCAGGATCACGTCGGGGTCGGTCCGCAGCATGGCCGGCAGGACCGCGGCGAACGTCAGCCCCGCCTTGGGGTTCACCTGGACCTGGTTGATCCCGGCGATGCGGTACTCGACCGGGTCCTCGACGGTGATGACGTTGACCTCGGGGCGGGCGATCTCGGTGAGCGTCGCGTAGAGGGTGGTCGACTTGCCCGACCCGGTCGGCCCGGTGACGAGGAGCATGCCGTGCGGCTTGCGGAAGCCGGCCGAGAACCGCTGGTAGTTCTCCTCGGTGAAGCCCAGCTTGCGCAGCTCGAGGTCGATCCCGCCGGTGTCCAGGATCCGCAGGACGACCTTCTCGCCCCAGACCGTCGGGAGCGTCGCCGCCCGGAGGTCGACCTTCCGCGGCCCGATCTGCTTGGTGATCCGGCCGTTCTGCGGGATGCGCCGCTCGGTGATGTCCAGTCCCGACAAGATCTTCAGCCGGGAGATGAGCGCCGACAGCACGCCGAGGGGGATCGCGTCGATCGCGTGCAGGACGCCGTCGATGCGGAGCCGGACGCGCAGCTCGGTCTCGGTCGGCTCGAGGTGGATGTCCGACGCGCGGGCGTTGATCGCCCGTTCGAGCAGCGAGTCGACGTACCGGACGACCGGCGCGTCGTTGTCCAGCTCGACCATCGCCGAGACCGACGCCGGGCGCTCCTCGGCGGTGTTCTGGGCGGCGGCCTCGGTGAGGTCGGCATTGTCCCGGTTGAACCGGCCCATCAGCTTGTTGAAGTCGTCCGCCGTCACGACCAGCGGCCGGACCTTCAGGCCGGTGGCGCTGGCGATGTCGTCCAGGGCCAGGACGTCGCCGGGGTCCAGGACGGCGACGGTGATCGAGGTCTCGGTGAACGAGATCGGCAGCATCGAGTGCCGCTTGGCCAGCGTCATCGGCAGCTTGGCCATCGCCGCCGGGTCGACCGGGAAGTTCGTCAGCTCGACGGCCTCGATGCCGTACGCGTCGGCGGTGGCCGCGGCCAGCTCGAACTCGGTGACGATGTGGTCGTCGACGAGGACCTTGCGCAGCGGGCGGTGGGTGACCGACGCGCTGGCGACCGCGAGCTCCACCTGGTCGGCGTCGAGCCCCCGCGCGCGCAGGGCGCTGACGATCGATCGGAGGGCGGCGTCCACGAACCGTCCATCGGCCGGCTCCCGCCCGACCTGAGCGTGCGGCCGCGCCGGTCTGCGCCGCGCCCGCCCGCCTCCCGCGGACACGTTCGCGACGACCCGCGACCCCGCCTCCCGCGCGGACACGTTCGCGACGACATGGGGTGCGTGGGGCCCGTGGGGCACCACACGCGCCCCACCCGTCCCAACCCCGCGCGTCTGTGCTCGCCCGGGGGCCCCGGTGGCCGCCGGCCGCCCCCCGCCTCCGCCTCGCGCCCCGGTCGGCCAGTCCCGGCGCGCCGGCCGACCCGCGCCCGTGCTCCCCTCGGACACGTCCGCGACGACCTGGGGCGCACGGGGCGCATGGGGCACCTCGAACGCCCCACCCGTCCCAACCCCGCGCGTCCGTGCTCGCCTGGACGCCCGGTGTCCGTCGACCGACCCCGGTCAGGCGCGCCGGCGCCTGTGCCGGTTAGCCACAGAGAGCAGTTGATCGAACGCGCTGAGACACTGGTGCGATGACAGTGGCGTGATGACCGCTGGTGCCCTCGTGGAGCTCGTCGAGCTCGTGGAACCTGTGACATCGGTAGGACCCGTGGCCCTCGCCGCGGCCGGCGCGCCCTCCCGTGGGGCGGCACTGTCCCTCGTCCGGACGGTGCCGGGCGGGCACGCCGTCGCCACCGCGGCCGCGGTCGCCACCTCCGTCACGCTCCGGGCCGGGCGCGTCCGTGCCACCACCCGGCTGGCTCCGCCGCTGGCTCTCGTCCCGCCCGCGGCCCCGCCCGAGCACGCGTGCGACCCGGCGTCCGGATCGACGACCGCGTCGACCCCGGCGGGCGGACCGGCCGCCGCAGCAGGATCGACCGACGGCTCGGACGGCCTGCTCGCCTCGGACGGCCTGGTCCGGGACCACCTGCCGCTGGTCGGGCACGTGGTCCGCGAGGCGCTCAGCCGGGTCCCCGCCCACGTCCAGCGCGACGATCTCGCCTCGGCCGGCATGCTCGCCCTCGTCCAGGCATCGCGGTCCTTCGACGCCGCCCGCGGCGTCCCGTTCGTCGCCTTCGCGGGTCGTCGCATCCGTGGGGCGATCCTCGACGAGCTCCGCGACATGGACTGGGCGAGCCGGTCCGTGCGCCGCCGCGACCGCGAGCTCGACGAGGTCCGCAACCGCCTCAGCGTGGTCCTGCGCCACGCCCCCAGCGCGGACGAGCTGGCGGCCGCGACCGGACTCACCCGACTCCAGCTCGCCGACCACATCCGCGACGTCGCCCGCGCCTCGCTGACGTCGCTGCACGCGATCGCCGGTGACACCCTGGACGGGCTGCCCGGCCCGCGCCCGGTGGAGCCCGACGTGGTGCTGCTCCACCGCGAGCGCCTCGCCTACCTCCGCGATGCCGTGAGCACGCTGCCCGAGCGGCTGCGGTGCGTCGTCGAGGGCTACTTCTTCGACGAGGTGCCGATGGCAGCACTCGCGCTGACCCTCGGGGTGACCGAGTCGCGCATCTCCCAGCTCCGCGCCGAGGCTCTCGTGCTGCTCCGACACGTCCTGCACACGGTCCTCGACGTCGACGCCACCGCCGTACCAACCGCCATCGCGCGGGTGCCAGCAGCGCCCACCAGCACCCGAGGGCCGGTCGCACCGGTCGGCGTGGTGCACCGGCGCCGCGCCGAGTACGTCGCGCGGGTGTCGGTGCTGCGCACCGTGCGTGAGCGCCTCGCCTACGTCCACGACACCGAGCTGAGCCTGCCCGCCTGACCTCCTCGCGCGGCCACCGCCGCTTCGCGGGCACGTCCGCGACGACTCGTGACGCGTGGGGTGCCTGCGCCGCCTCAGCTGTCCCACCGGTACCACGTCGTCGCCGATGTGCGCGGTCAGAGCTCGGTACCGGGCGGCCTCGGGCACGTTCGCGACGACTCGTGACGCGTGAGGTGCGCGCCGCCTCAGCTGTCCCGCGCGCCCCAACCCGTCGCCGATGTGCCCGGGCTGCGCCCGTTAGCGTCGCTGCCGTCATCGCGCGACTCACGGCACGGGGGAGACATGAGCTCAGCACCACCACCGGTGACCGGTTCGACCCCGCCGGATGACAGGCGCTCCGGCCGACACCTCGGACGCGCGGTCGTGACCGGGGGTGCCGGCTTCCTCGGCAGCCACCTGTGCACCGAGCTCGTCCGGCGCGGGACCGAGGTGGTGTGCCTGGACAACTTCCTCACCGGCTCCCCGGCGAACGTCGCGCACCTGGCCGGGTCGCCGCTGTTCCGCCTGCTCCGCTGCGACATCACCGACTACGTGCACGTGCCCGGGCCGGTCGACCTGGTGCTGCACTTCGCCAGCCCCGCGTCCCCCGTCGACTACCTGAAGTTCCCGCTGCACACCCTGAAGGTCGGCTCGACGGGCACCTGGCACGCCCTCGGCCTCGCGATGGACAAGGGCGCACGGCTGGTCCTCGCCTCGACCTCGGAGGTGTACGGCGACCCGCAGGTCCACCCCCAGCCGGAGACCTACTGGGGCCACGTCAACCCGATCGGCCCGCGCGGGGTCTACGACGAGGCCAAGCGCTACGCGGAGGCCCTGACGACGGCCTACCGCTCGACCCACGGCGTCGACACCGGGATCGTGCGGATCTTCAACACCTACGGCCCGCGCATGCGCCCGCAGGACGGCCGCGCGATCCCCACGTTCATCCGCCAGGCCCTGGCCGGCGAGCCGCTGACCGTGGCCGGCGACGGCAGCCAGACCCGCTCGGTCTGCTACGTCTCCGACCTCGTCGAGGGCATCCTCGCGATGGCCGCGCTGGACTCGCCGGGCCCGGTCAACATCGGCAACCCCGACGAGATGTCGGTCCGCCGGATCGCCGAGGACGTGCTTGAGGCGACCGGCTCGACGTCGCGGCTGCGGTTCGTCCCGCGCCCGGTGGACGACCCGGAGGTCCGCCGACCGGACACCACCCTCGCCCGGTCGCTGCTCGGGTGGGCGCCGACCGTGCCCTGGGCCGACGGGCTCGCCGCCACGGTCGCGTCGTTCAGCACGCAACCCGACGCCTCAGGAGTCCACCGGACAGGAGCCCAGCCGGTCTCCGCGGCAACCACCTGACCAGCGGACCCGACACGACGGGCTCGGACGAGCGCCGCCCTGCGCTGCGGCCGGCGACCTCTCCGGCGCCTCAGCTGCCCGACGGCAGCCGACGGAGCCTCAGCTGCGCGACGGCAGCGGGAGCAGGTCGTCGGCGGCGATCCGGCCGTCGATGAGGTGCTCGGCGAGCACGGTGAGCCGCGTGTTCGTCGTCCGGGAGCTGTGCCGCAGGACCTGGAAGGCGGTGTCCATGCTCACCGACAGCGCCTGCGCCACGATCCCCTTCGCCTGCTCGATGCGCACCCGGGTCTCGAGCGCCGTCTGGAGCTGGCTGGTCAGCACCCCGGCCTGGTCGGTCCGCCGCTGCTGCATGATCGTGATGCAGGCCACGTCAGCGAGCGCGCGGACGATCAGCAGGTCCCGCGGTGGCATCGCCCGCGGCGTGTGCCCGAACAGGTTGAGGGTCCCGATCACGGTGTCCCGGGTGCGGATCGGCGTCGCGTAGACGGTCCGGACACCCTCGGCGACGGCCTGCGGCGCCCAGGTCGGCCAGCGCCCGGCGGCCGCCGCAAGGTCGGCGATGCTCACGGACTCCCCGGTGCGGAAGGAGTCGAAGCACGGGCCCTCGTCGTCGCGGACCTGCAGGTCCTCCAGCACACCCGCCGACGCGGGGAACGCCGCGAGCAGGCTCAGGGTCCCCCGGCTGTCGGCGAGCAGCACCCCACATGCGGTGATCTCGAGCAGTGCGACGCAGTGCTCGGCGAGGGTGTGCAGCAGGTCGTGCACGTCGAGGTCACCGACGAGGCCGCCGGCGAGGTCGGCGAAGGCACCTGCGAGGGCGACGTCCCGGTCTCCGACGGTGACGGCGACGGACACCGACACGGCCTCCGGGGCGACGTTCGTCCCGGGCCCGAACTGTGTCTCGATCACGAGGCCTCCCCGCGGCTCCTCTGTCCAACGACCCGCAAAGATACCAAGGGGGCCCTGGATCCTCGCCCCGGCGAGCGGCCCGCCGTCCGTGCGTGACGCGGGCCCGGGCCGTCGTCCCGCTGCTGTCACGGCTTCAGCGAGGGCCGCGGTGGGCGGGCGCAGGTCGTGGGCGCCCTCGGTTGGCACCGACGAAGGTCGCGGGTGGGGGCCGGCGCCGGAGTCGGGCTACGCGCGGACGCGGGTGGCCGTCGTCAGGACCACGGCAGCCGCGGAGCCCACCAGCCCGGCGGCGCCGATCACCGTGCTCGGGGCCAGCGGCGACGCGGCCGCTCCGGCGATCGCCACCGCGACCCCCTGGCTGACGGTGATCCCGGCCGCCGCGACGCCGAACGCCCGGCCCCGTACCCGGGTGGGGATGTTCGCGACGAACACCGTGCGCGCGACCAGGCTGACCGTCATCCCGACGCCGGACAGGCCCACCAGCCCGAGGACCACCGAGGCCGGCGGGCGGAGCAGGCAGAAGGCCAGCGGCAGCACCGCGAGCTGCGCCAGCGGGCCGAGGGCCCGCTCGCCGCGTGAGCTCCACCGGCGCGCCCAGAGCCCGGACACCACGTTGCCGACCGGGTTGGCCGCCATCAGCAGGGCCACCAGCAGCGGCCCGCCGGTCAGCGTCCGCGCGTAGGGGGCGGCGAGGGCCTCCGGGACGATGGCGAACGCGGACACCACCCAGGTGACGAGCACCGCCTGACGCACCCGCGGGTCGCGCCAGATCGTGCTCGTCCCGAGCGAGGCGTCGTGCAGCGCGCCTCCGACCCGCGACCGCCTGCCCGCCGCGCCTGTCACGCCCGTCGCGCCGGCAGCGCCCGTCGCGCCGACAGCGCCGACAGCGCCGACAGAGCCAGCCGCGCCGTCCAGCGCAGTGGCCGGCGCCCGTTCGAGAACCCACCCGCGCAGCAGGACCGCGGACGCCAGGAAGCTCGCGGCGTCCCCGATCAGCGCCGTGCTCGGGCTCAGGACGAGCAGCAGCAGCCCGGTCCCGACGAAGCCGAGCACCTGGGCCGTCTGCTGGAGGGTGCGGTCGACGACGAGGGCGGAGACGTAGCGGTCGCGGGTGACGTCGGGCATGAGCGCGGCCCGGGCTGCGTTGAACGGCGCCGCGAGCACGTTGACCACCACCAGCAGCCCGAGCAGCAGGCCGAGGGGCAGGCGCGGGACGGCCATCGCCGCCATGGCCAGTGCCTGCAGGAGATTGGCGCCCACCATGAGCCGCCGGCGCGGCCGCCGGTCGGCGAGCCCCGAGAGCAGCGGACCGCCGAGGACCGCGGGCAGGAAGGTGAGGGCGTAGGTGAGCGCGGTCAGCAGCGCCGAGGACGTCCGGTCGTACACGAGCACCGACAGCGCGACCCGGGCGAGCTGGTCCCCGGTGGCCGACAGCAGCCCGGCCACCGCGAGAGCCCGGAACTCCGGCAGCCGCAGAGCGCCACCCCGCACCGCCGAACCGTGAGACGTCGCGCCGGCAGGCTCGGTGGCCGTCTCGCTGGCCGGCTCGGGCGCTGGATCGGCCGGCTCGTGCGCCGGCTCGTGCGCCGGGTGCGGGGCCGACCCGGGAGCCGGTGGCGAGGGTGCTCGGCGGCCGTCCGCCACCGGACGATCACCGCTGGGCGTCCTCGGCACGGGGAAGGGTAGGCAGCTCGATCACCTGTCCGCACCCCGGACGCAGCGACTCAGACGGCGAGCGCGACCCGGTTGCGTCCGGCGCTCTTGGCCTGGTAGAGCGCGTGGTCGGCGGCCGTCAGGAGGTCGGTGAGGTCGTCGCCGTGGGCGCCGAGGACCGCGATCCCGATGGACACGCTGATGTGCACCTGCGCGTCGCCGAGCAGGATCGGCGACGCCACGACCGCACGCCGCAGCCGCTCCGCGATCCGATGGGCCTCCGCGGTCCCGGTGCGCGGCAGCAGCGCGGTGAACTCCTCCCCGCCGAAGCGTCCGAGCTGGTCGTAGGTCCGCAGCCCGCCGGTGAGCGCACTCACCGCCGCCAGCAGCGCGACATCCCCGGCGAGGTGCCCGTGACGGTCGTTGACCTCCTTGAACCGGTCGAGGTCGGCGATCAGGACCGCGAGCGGCTGCCCCTCCCGACGGGCCCGGACGATCTCGCGCTCGGCCTCGCCCTGCCAGGCCTTCGCGTTGAGCAACCCCGTCTTGGCGTCGGTCCGCGCCGCCGCCTGCAGCTGCGTCAGGCTGAGTGTCCGCTGGATCAGCACGACCGGCAGGATCATCGCCAGGGCGACCGCCGGCGTCACGAGCCAGCACGCGGTGACCGCCACCCCGAGGCAGATCTCGCCGGCGTCCAGGATGCGCTGCTCACGGTCGAGGACCAGCTCGCGCCAGCCGGTGCCGGGTGCGGCGAGCTGGACCGCGACGCCGATCAGCACCACGTTGGCGACGCACCCGAGGACCGCGCAGCCCACCGCGAGAGCCGCCACCGCCGCCCGCGAGAGGTGCCCGTCCAGTACCGACGCGCCGCCGGATGTGTGCACGACGCGGTGGAAGACGGTCGAGACCAGCCAGTTGGCGAGCCCGATCGCGGCTGCGCTGAACACCCGCCGGTAGAGCAGGCTGGGGCTCAGTCGCAGCTGGCGCAGCGCCACCAGCGGCACCGGCATGAGCAGCGCGTAGACCGGCGGGAGCAGGAAGGCGACCGGGAGCGTCCAGACCGACAGGAGGTCCTTCGAGACCCCCGCGGGCTGGCCGATCCGGCGGACCGCCTCGATCGACACCGTCGCGCAGGCCACCATGACGAGCCAGGTGGCGAGGTCGCGCAGCCGCGGGAACGGCGTCGTGAGCATGCCGGCGACCACGAGCCCGGCGGCCAGCGCCACGGTCCCCAACACCCACGCGACCATCCGGGGGGGACCGGCCCACAGCTGCCACGCCCGCACCCGTGCGGCGGGCGGCCGACCGGGCGCCTGCGCCATCGCTGCCCTCACCTCCGCTGCTGAGCGTTCGCTGGGCGCGCGCCGGTCGACGACACGCCATACCGAGCGGTTCTCCGACCTCGGACAGAAAGTAGTCATGACTCGACTACTTGTCACCTTCTGGGTGACACTCGGCGGCCGGTGGACCCGGCCCGTGACGCGAGAGGAGCAGCCGATGTGCAACACCGAGTGGAACTGAGACCCGCGCGCACCGCGCCGGACACGACCCGAGAGGAGCAGCCGATGTGCAACACCGAGTGGAACTGAGACCCGCGCGCACCGCCGGACACGACCCGAGAGGAGCAGCCGATGTGCAACACCGAGTGGAACTGACACCAGCCGGCGTCGTCAGTCCGTCGACAGGCTCGGCATGTCCTGCTGGTCCAGGTGGTCGCCGCGGACCGCCCCCGGGGCGTGGCGGAGCAGGACCTGGCGGTAGACGTCCTCGGTGTCGGCGGCGATCCGCGGCCAGGCGTAGCGCCGCGACCGCGCGAGCCCGGCCCGGCCGAGACGGTGCCGCAGGTCCTCGTCGCCGGCGAGGCGCCGCAGCGCCGCGGCGAGCGCGGGAGCGTCCCGCGGCGCCACCAGCAGGCCGTTCACGCCGTCCTCGACGGTGTCGAGCAGCCCGCCGACCGCTGAGCCCACGACCGGCCGGCCACAGGCCATGGCCTCCAGCGGCACCAGCCCGAACGGCTCGTAGACCGGCGGGACGACGACGATGTCCGCCGCCCGCAGCTGGGCGGCGAGCTCCACCTGCGACACCCGTCCCAGCAGGTGCACCCGGTCGGCGACCCCGAGGGCGGCTGCCAGCGTCTGCAGCCGGCACGCCTCCGGGTCGCGGGCCAGGTCCCCGGCGGGCGGCCCGCCGGCGACGACCAGCTCGGCGTCGACCGCACCCGGCCCGGTCGCCAGGGCCGCCAGCGCCGCGATCGCCGTGTCGAAGCCCTTGCGCTCCACCAGGCGCCCGACCGCGAGCAGCCGCAGCGCCATCCCCCGGGCCGGGGCCGCGCCGAACGGGGCGAACACCGTCCGGTCCACACCGCACGGCACCACGTGCAGGCGCGGCACCGGTGCCCCGAGGGCGACGAGCTCGCTGACCTCGTCGCCGCAGGTCGCGATCACCGCATCGGCGTCGCGGGCCAGGCCCCGCTCGAGGCGGACCCGGTCGGCGGGACTGGTGTCCGCGAGCCCCTGCCAACGCCGCTTGACGATCCCGAGAGCGTGGAAGGTGACGGCCAGGGGGATCCCGAGGCGGCCCGCGGCGGCCCGCGAGGCCAGCCCGGACATCCAGAAGTGGGCGTGCACGAGGTCCGGCCGGCGTCCGACCTGCGACCAGTCCGCCCCGAGTGCGTCGGCGAAGGCCGCCATGTGGGGGAGCAGGTCGTCCTTCGGCACCGCGGTCGGCGGGCCCGCGGTGAGGTGCACCACCTCGAGCCGAGAGCCGAGCCGGACCCGCTCGGGGAGGTCCGGGGCGTCGCGGCGGGTGTAGACCGACACCCGGTGGCCGCGGTCGGCGAGCCCGCGCGCGAGGGCGGCGACGTGCACGTTCTGACCGCCCGCGTCGACCCCGCCGAGTGCGGCCAGCGGGCTGGCGTGCTCGGACACCAGGGCGAGGCGGGCCCCGGGCTCGCCGCGGCCGACCTTCACCGCGACCGCCCGTCGGCGGCCTTCACCGCGACCCGCCTTCGGCGGCGACGCCGTCGAGGACCGCGTCCCAGTCGGCCAGGAAGCGGTCGAGGGAGAAGCGGGACAGCGCGTGCGCCCGCGCCGCGTCGCCGCAGGCCCGGGCCTCGGCGGGGTCGCCCAGCCAGCGCCGCGCGGTCGCCGCGAGCACCGCCGGGTCGCAGGACAGCACCCCGGCCGCGGGTGGGACGGACTCCGGCGCCGCCGTCGTCGACAGGGCGAGGACGGGCATCCCGAGCAGCATGGCCTCGATCAGCGACAGCCCGAGGCTGGTCCAGCGGAACGGGTGCAGATAGGCGCGGTGGCGGGCCAGACGGGCGTGCAGCACCGCCTGCGGCGGGTCGTCGTGCAGGCGACCGGCGAGGTCGGGCACCCCGGCCGCGACGGCCAGCTCGGCGAGCGCGGCCATGCCCATCCCGTAGACCTCGAGCGGGACCTGCACGGCCAGGGCGAGCACCAGGTCGGTGCCGGCGACCCGTCCCCGGCGCACCGGCTCGTTGACCGCGACGGCGACGGACTCCCACTCCCCGGTGTAGCGGTGGCCGGGATCGGGGACGCCGTGCTCGACGACCCGGGTCGGCGCCCGGCCGTTGTCCCACATGACGGCGTTGAAGTGGGTCACGTGGACGATCGGGACCCGCGTCTGGTCGGCCATCAGGTGCACCGTCTGCGCCGGCAGCCCGGTCGGCGCGTTGTGCTCGAGATAGACCGCCGGCAGGTCACCGCCGGGCTCGCGGCCGGTCCAGGCGCGCACGAGGGCGAGTTCCTCCGGGCGCTGCAGCACGACGGCGTCCAGGTGCTCGTTGCGCAGCTCACGCGGGGACACCTCCCGGGCCGACGGCGGCCAGTCCCAGGTCCGCGCCCGGCCACGGCCGTCCGGCCCGCGGTCGGGGGTCACCGGGACGACGTACTCGTGGCGCCCGGACACCAGGGCGGTCGCGTACGAGCCGTGGACGTGCCAGACCAGGACCCTCACGCGACCAGCTCGAGCCCGGCCGGACGGCCGCCCGGCCGGGACCCCGGACGGCCGCCGGCCGCGACGGTGAGGCGGTCCACCGCCTCGACCACGGCTGCGGCGGGGACCCCGGACAGACAGGGGTGCCCGGGCACCGGACAGACCCGCGCTCTGCTGCCCCGGCACGGCGCGCCCTGGTCACCGAGCAGGACGTGCGGGACGCCGTACGGAGCCCACCGCGACGACGGGACGACGGGGGCGAACCACGACACCACCGGGGTGGCGACGGCCGCGGCGAGGTGTGCCGGGCCGGTGTTCCCGACGACGACGCAGGCCGCGCCCGCCAGGACGTCGGCCAGCTCCGCGAAGCTCGTGCGTCCCCCGAGGTCGACGACCCGCCCCGGAGCGTCGGCGCGCTCCCGGCCGTCCTGGTCGGTCGAGCCGACCGGGGACGGCCCGTCTGCCGCCGCGCTGACCTCCCGGGTGAGGTCCGTCTCGGCCGGGCCGCCGGTGACGACGACCGCCCAGCCGGCTGCCGCGAGCGCCGCCACCGCGAGGGCGGCATCCGCCGGGCGTGGCGCGCGTGCCGGTACCGACGCCCCGGGGTGGACGACGACGTAGGGCTCGCGGGGCAGCCCGGGCAGGCGCGGCGCGGGCGGTCGGAGCACCCGCAGCCGGCCGTCGTCGCCGTCGGGGAGGCGACCGCCCGACGCCAGGGCGAGGTCAAGGGCGGCGTCGACTTCGTGCCGGTCCCCGGCTGCGTCGACGTCGTGCCGGTCCCCGGCGGTGTCCACCTTGTGCCGGTCCCCGCCGCCGGGCCCAGCGCCGTCCCGGTCCCCGCCCGGCGCAGCACCGCCCCCGGTACCGCCGGCACCGTCCGTGCCCCGCCGGGTGTGGCGCAGCTGGAGCAGCGATCCCGGGTAGTCCACGCAGTCCGCGCCCACCCAGCCGATCCCGGCCAGCTTCGCCAGCACCGCCATCGGGAGCGGGGACTGGTGGAAGGACGTGAAGACGACGGCGCGGTCGTAGCTGCGGGCGCGCAGCTCGGCCACCGCCGCCGACAGCACCGCCGCGTCCGCCGGCGGCGGGTCGAAACCGGTCCACGGCGCGGCCAGCTCGAGCACCTCGTGCACCCCGGGCAGCAGCTCCGCCGCGGCCCGCCCGGCCGGGGACACGAGCAGGTCCACCCGGGTGGCGGTGGCGGCCAGCGCGCGGATCGCCGGACCGGTCAGCAGCACGTCACCGTCGCTGTCCAGGCGAACGGCCAGGACCGCGCTCACCCGGGCACCCCGAGCAGGTCGAGGGCGCCGGCGAGGTCGCGGGCGCACAGCGCGGCGGCGCGGACCTCCGCCGGCCGGGTCTGCGCGGTCGGGACCAGCACGCCCAGCGCACCGGCAGCGGCCGCGGCCTCGACGTCGGCGCCGATGTCCCCGACGACCGCACACGCAGCCGGGGGCACCCCGAGGGCCGCGGCCGCCGCCAGGACCATCCCCGGCGCCGGCTTGCGGCAGGAGCAGCCCTCGCCCGGCCCGTGCGAGCAGACCTGCCAGGTGCCGAACGGTCCGAGCAGCTCCTCGACGCGGGCGTTCACGGCGTCCACCTCGGCGCGGCGCAGCAGTCCCCGGGCGATGCCGGACTGGTTGGTGACCACCCCGGTGGCCAGCCCGGCGGCCCGCACCCGGGCCACCGCCGCGGGTGCCCCGTCGACGACCCGGACCGCGCCCGGGTCGCCGTTGTAGGGGACGTCGTGCACCAGCGTTCCGTCGCGGTCGAACAGCACCGCGGCCAGGCCCGTCACCGCAGCCGGGTCGGTCACCGCGGTCAGCGCCGTCACCGCCGCCCGCCGGTCGTCGCGGCCACCCCGCGGTTCGCCGCGGCCACCCCGCGCTCCGTCGGCGCGACGTCGGCCGGCGACCACGGGCGCACCCCCCTGCGCCAGCGCCACGCTCCGAGGAGGCGGTGGCGCAGCGCCGCCGGCGGGATCGCGGCCGACGTCAGCACCATCCGCCGGACCTCGGCCGCCCACCCGGGGTCCCCGGGCCGCGGTCCGGGTGCGAGGCGGCGTCGGGTGAAGTCCGCGGTCAGTGCGGCCCACGTGGCCAGGCCGGCCGCGGCCGGCGTCGGGCGGCGCAGTGCCAGCCCGGCGACCGCGACCGCGGCGGCGGCGACCGTGACGCCGTGGGCGAGGTCTCGGCCGGGTCCGGTCTCGGCGACCGCCCGCCACCCCCGCCCGTACAGCGCGCGCAGCAGGGCGTCGTCGGCGTTGCCCTGCTGGACCCGGATGCTCACCCGGTCGTCGGCGGGGCGCACCGGGTGGGTGATCGTCCGCCGGCCCACCTCCAGCTCCCAGCCGGCCCGGCGGACGCGGACCGCGAGGTCGGCGTCCTCCCGGTACGCGCGCGGGAACCGCTCGTCGAACCCGCCGACGGCGGTCAGCGCCGCGGTCCGGTAGGCCATGTCCGCGGTCGGCCAGCGGGCCGTCTCCAGCGCGGCGGTGTTGCGCTCCCAGTCCGTCGGTCGACCCGGGTGCGCCGTCGGGACGGTGATCCGGCCCTGGGTCCCGGCGACACCCGGGCCGCAGTGGGCGAGGTCAGCGGCCAGGGCCGCACTCCACCCCGGCGGTGCGACGACGTCGTCGTCGAGGAACGCGATCCACCGGGCGCCCGCGTCCGCGGCGGCCCGCCAGCCGGTGTTGCGCGCTGCAGCCGGCCCCCGACCGCCGCCGGTCACCACGACTGCCGGCCGGCCCGCCGCGGCGACGGGCCGCAGGGGCGGCACCGGGTCCGGCCGGTCGTCGACGACGAACACCCCGGACGACGGCGGCCACACGCCGTCCACGTCCTGCTGGGCGGCGAGAGAGTCCAGCAGGCGTTGGAGGCTGGGACGGCCGATGGACGGGATCACCACCGCGAGAGCGCTGCTCACCCCGCGGCCGGTGTCGAGGTCGCCGGGTCGTCGGCCGCCGCGTCGGCCGGTGCGTCAGTCGTCGCGTCGGCGGGCGCGCCGGTCGTCGTGAACGCTGCTCTCCGGACGAGGTGCGGGCCTAGCACGAGCGCCGCGACGGGGCTGGACCCGAACAGCTCGAGAGCGTCGCGGGGGTCGTCCACCATCGGCCGGCCGGCGGTGTTCAGGCTCGTGTTCACCAGCACGGGTAGACCGGTCCGTGCCTCGAACGCGTCGAGCAGCGCGGCCACCCGCGGCAGCTCGGCGCGGTCCACGGTCTGCACCCGCGCGGTGCCGTCGACGTGGACCACCGCCGGGATCCGGTCCCGCCACTCCGGGCGGACGGTGTGCACGAACAGCATGTACGGGCTCGGCAGCGGTCCGTCGGTGACGATCTCGCCCGCCCGCTCGGCCAGGATCATCGGCGCGACCGGGCGGAACTGCTCGCGGCCCTTGACCTCGTTGAGGCGCTCGACGTTCTCCGCCCGGCCCGGGTGCGCGAGCAGCGACCGCCGGCCCAGCGCCCGCGGCCCGAACTCGCTGCGCCCGTCGAACCAGGCGATCACCGCGTCGTCCGCGAGGAGGTCCGCGACCTCCCCGGCGAGGTCCGCCGGCGTCGTGAAGGGCACCCGCGCGCGGCGCAGCCAGCCGGCCAGGTCGTCGTCGCTCCAGCCGCGGCCGAGCGCCGGCGAGGCGACGGGCACGACCGGGTCACCGCCGGCCGCCGCGACCTGGAGAGCGGCGCCGAGCGCGGTCCCGGAGTCCCCCGCGGCGGGCTGCACCCACACGTCGGTGAAGGGCGTGTCCCGCCAGATCCGGGTGTTCGCCACGCAGTTGAGCGCGGTGCCGCCGGCCATGGTCAGCACGTCGTCGCCGGTCTGGGCGTGCAGCCACCGCGCGAGGTCGACCAGCACCTCCTCGACGACGGCCTGCACGGAGCACGCCAGGTCGGCGTGCGCCGGCGCCCAGTCGGTCGCGTCGGCTGCCCGCCGGGGGGCCCACCGGGTCCAGTCGGGCTCCCGGGCGCGGAAGCCGCCGTCGCCGGTCGCGTGCACTCCCTCGCGGAGCTCCGCGAGGTGCCGGGGCACCCCGTAGGACGCCAGCGCCATCACCTTGAACTCGTCGGAGGACCGCAGGAAGCCCAGGTGGTCGGTGAGCGACTCGTAGAGCAGGCCGAGGGAGTCCGGCAGCTCCTGCACCGCGAGGACGTCGAGCTTGCCGTCGACGTAGCGCCCGGCCAGGTGCGACGCGCGCTCGCCGCGGCCGTCGAGCACCAGCACGCTCGAGGTCCGGTACGTCGAGGCCAGCGCCGCCGACGCCGCGTGCGCCACGTGGTGCGCGACGAACTCGACCTTCGACTCGTCCAGGCCCGGCAGTGCCTCGGCGAGGAAGGACGGCGCCCGGCGCGCGTAGTCGGTGCGGACCGGGTCGAACGGGTCGCCGAGCCCCATCTCGACGGCGGGCCGGCACCGGGCCGGGTCGTAGGAGTAGGCGACCGCGTCGAGGTCGGCCGGGGTCAGCCCACCGGCCTCCAGACACCACGCCATCGCCGCCTCGGGCAGCTCCCAGGCGGCGAAGGGGACCGGCCGCTTGCCGTGCTTGCGCCGGCTGAAGCGCTCCTCCTCGGCCGCCGCGACGACCACGCCGTCGACGACGAGTGCCGCCGCCGGGTCGTGGAAGACCGCGTTGACCCCCAGGACGCGCATGGCTGTAGCTACTCACACCTTCCCCCGGCATGCCAACAGCAGTGCCGGCCGCCAAGCTGGCCCGGCCCGCACCGGCCGGCACGCGGCAGCAGGGCGCACACGGCGGTCGGGGGAGCGGATGAGCGAGACGGTCCTGGTGCTGCGCGCACTGGGCCTCGGAGACGGTCTGACCGGCGTCCCGGCGTTGCGCGGGCTGCGCCGCCTCCTCGGCCCCGACGCGCGGATCGTCCTCGCCGCGCCGGCCGGCATCGGTGCCTTCCTGGTGGCGGCCGGCGTGGCCGACGAGCTCCTCGAGACCCCCGACCTCGACGACGTCGCCGAGCGGTGGCGGGCAGCGGGTACCGGGCGGGCACCGGACCTGGCCGTCGACCTGCACGGGCGCGGACCACGCAGCCACCGCCTGCTGCAGTCCCTGCGGCCGGGGCGGCTGCTGGCGTGGCGCTGCCCTGCGGCCGGCCACCTCGACGGACCCGAGCACGACGACGCCGAGCACGAGGTCACCCGGTGGTGTCGCCTGGTCGGGTGGGCGGGCGGTCCGTGCGGACCCGAGGATCTCCGCCTCGTCCTGCCCGCCACGGCTGCCGCCCATCCCGGGCCTTCCGGGTCCGCGCGCCCCGACCCCGGCGGCGGTGCTGTCGTCGTCCACCCCGGGGCCGCGTCGCCGTCGCGTCGCTGGCCGGTCGAGCGGTTCGCGGCGGTGGCGCGGGCCCTGTCCGGGCGCGGTCACCAGGTCCTCGTCACCGGCTCCGCGTCGGAGGCGGGGCTGACCGGGCGGATCGCCGCGGCGGCCCCCGGTGCGGTCGACCTCGCCGGCCGCCTCGACCTGCGCCAGCTCGCCGCGGTCGTCGCCGACGCCCGCCTGGTGCTGTGCGGCGACACCGGGACGGCGCACCTCGCGACCGCGTTCGGCACCGACTCCGTGCTGCTGTTCGGTCCGACGCCGCCGGCGCGGTGGGGCCCCGCCATCGATCCGGGACGCCACCGGGTGCTCTGGCACGGACCGGAGCTGACCCCGCCGGGGACGGTGTTCCTCGGGGACCCGCACGGTCCGGTCGTCGACCCGGCCCTCGAGCGGACGACCGTCGCGGAGGTCATCGCCGCCGTAGGCGAGCTCCTGGTGTGATCAGAACGCCCGCCGCGACCGCCACGACCGCCACGACCGCCGTGACCGCCGCGCTGGCGGTCACGGCGGTCGCGGCCCGACGCCCCCGAATGAGGAAGACCGACCCCGAGGGCCTGTCGGCGAATCCGTCAGCCCATCTCGCGTGGGCAGGGAATCAGTGCTGAGCGTCCCGGTAGGACGCCAGGACCGTGCTGGACAGGCGACCACGCGGGCTGACCGTGATGCCGTTCTCCCGGGCCCACGCGCGGACCGTCGCCGTGTCGGGCGTGGAGTCCGTCGCCGGGGCCGACGCCGCGGCGGCTGTCGCGCGCTGGCGGCCGGGCCGCCGACGGCGGGTCGAACGGGCCGGACTTCCGCCGGTCCCCGTGCTCGCCGCGGGAGCCTCGTCGGGAGTCGCGCCGTCCGTGGCAGCCGCGCCGCTCGGGCCGCCCGCCGCACCGGCGGCGTCGCCGTTCGGGGCTGAATTGCCCACCACCGTCAGCTCGACCTGGAACAGGGAGCCCACGACGGCCAGCACCCGCTCCAGCGGCTCTTCGGAATCGATCGTCAGTCTCACGTCTTCCACGTCCTGTCCGGCTCCCGGGGGAAGCCATTGTCGGTGCGCCCATTGTGCGGCATTGACGGTCGAGATGTCGCAACAGCGGGGCAGCCGCGCGGTACCGCT
>JAABVA010000260.1_pt1 | contig 69452 bp, 60 predicted proteins | sample 5560331 | NCBI WGS metagenome assembly JAABVA01 (sample SAMN12812661, study PRJNA571458) | rock metagenome | isolation source: Antarctica rocks | place: Antarctica: Victoria Land, Mt New Zealand sud | collected 2016-01-07
ATGCAGTTATCGGGATTCGAGAAATAAATAATGGCCTCTTGAAGGCTCTTGGGATCGGCGCTCATGACGTTCTCCATGACCTAAATATAGGTAAAACCCATGGTGGAGTCAAGGTAATTATTGCCCTAACCGGACTGTTTCTACCCCCACCTCTCCCCTCAAACGTCACCGGCTTGGTTACCGGGGTGACAAAGCTCGGTGATGAGCTCTCACTCTTTTACACCCCTGGTGTGGTAAACGGAAGCATCTTCGGCAGTTTGCAGAGCTGGCTTTGGAATGGAAAGACCTTCGCTAAGAGCTAGAACTTCGGCCATTCGCACGCAACAATCATCTCCGGGCGGTGTCTAATCCACTGGGAGGGCACGGCCTCTCTTGCGAGCCGCGCCTGGATCCAGGTATAACCGCACAACCCGCGCGACAAAGCTTCAGCGGGCGGTCGGGTTTCAGGGAATACGGTAGGAACCAAATGAACATACCTCACCGCATCAAGCATTACGTCAGCTCCGCCCTCCTTACCGGAGCCCTGCTCGTTGCGTCCTCCCCGGCACACGCCAGCGTCTTCATCTCGGTGGGCATCGCTCCGCCTGCCATTCCCGTATACGTCCAACCCATCTGCCCGGCAGAAGGCTACATCTGGACCCCTGGCTACTGGGCCTACGGCGACGAGGGCTACTTCTGGGTAGACGGAGCATGGGTCTCCCCGCCCTATGTCGGAGCGCTGTGGACACCGGGCTACTGGGGATGGGGCAACAACGCTTACCTCTGGAACGCCGGATACTGGGGCCCAAGCATCGGCTATTACGGCGGTAACAACTACGGCTACGGATACTTCGGGACCGGCTTCTATGGCGGCTTCTGGGGCGGCGGCCGGTACTTCTACAACCGCGCCTACAACAACATCAACGTCTACAACATCCGTAACGTCTATAACGGGCCCTGGGGAGGCGTCAACGTTCACCCTGGCGGCATCGGCTACGCCCGCGGCGGGTACGACCACGACAGCTTCCGCGGATCCAATATCGGCGGACGCGGCTACAAGAGCGGCAGTCGCAGCTTCGCCAGCAATAACCAGGGCTTCGCGAATGGAAGCCGCGGAAGCCTCGCAGGAGACAATCGCGGCATCTACGGAGGCAGTCAACGTGCCGAATACAACAGCGCGTATCCCAACCGCGGCAACTTCGGAGGCGGTGCTGTACGTTCAGAAGGTGACGGGAACTACGCCAGCCGAGGGAACTACAGCGCTAACGCCTACCCCGGCAATCGATCCAGCTACGGCAGCGTCTCCAACGGCGGGCGGCCAGAGGGCAACGGCAACAATGCCCCCGGCAACCGGGGCAGTTATGGCGGCAACCCCTACGGCGGCGGGCAGCACAGCTTCGCGCAGCCCAGCCAGGGACGCACCAGCTATGGCGGTGGAGGAGGTAACTACGGCGGCGGCAACACCCATAGCAACGCCGCCCCGAGCGGAGGGGGATACCGCGGCAGCGGCAACTCCGGTGGTGGTGGCGGCTTCCACGGTGGCGGCGGTGGCAACTCCGGTGGTGGTGGCGGCAGTCGACGCTAGATCGCTTCCAGCAGAATGGCTGAGGGCCGGCTCACCGATCCTCAGCCATTCGCAGTTAGCCACCAGCCAAACCGCGCAATATCGCCCCGATCCGCTCCAGCGCATCCGGCCGGGCCAGCGTTCGCGCCCGCTCTGCCATCTTCCGCAAACCCTCCTCATCCCCCAGCATCGCTGTTAACTCGTGCAGCAGCCTTTCCGGCGTCATCTCCGCCTCGGGCAGCATCGCGGCTGCGCCTGTGCGCGCAAACACCTCCGCGTTCTTTCGCTGATGGTCATCCGCCGCCTGCGAAAACGGCACCAGCAGCGACGGCTTTCCCGCCGCCGCAAGCTCCGCCACCGAACTCCCGCTGCGGCACAGGATCAGGCTCGCCTCCGCAAATTGGGCGGGCATATCGTCGAGAAATGCTTCGACGCGCCACCGGTCTCGATCCGCCTCGGTCGCCGCGTAGCCCTCTCTCGTCGCGTCAGCATGCCTGGCCCCTGCCTGGTGTAGCACCGTCAGACCCGGAACCCTCGCCAGCAGATCGACGATGACCCTGGGCATAACTAAATTCAGCGCTCGAGCCCCTTGGCTCCCACCAAATACCAGCAGCCGTGGAGGGGATTCCGCCCTCCTCTCCGGCAGCGAAAAGAACTCCTTGCGCACCGGCACCCCAGTTACCTCGGCATTCCGGAAAAATGTCCGGCTCTCCTCGAAGTTCAGCGCCGCTGCACTGACCATGCGCCCCACAATCCGGTTCGCCAGCCCCGGCGCCGCATTTGGCTCATACGCCAGCGTAGGCACGCGCATCAGCACAGCAGCTATCATCGCCGGTCCCGACACATACCCGCCCACTCCCACCACTACATGGGGCCGCAGGCCGCGCAGCAGCTTCATGCACCTGCGAATGCCCACCGGCAGATCCGCAACGGTCCGCGCCTGTGTGGCCAACGACACATTCTTGAGCTGCCCTACCTCAATCAGCTCCAGCCCAAACCCCGCCTCCGGCACCAGCCGAGTCTCCAGCCCGCGCGCCGTCCCAACAAACCGCACCACGGCCCCATACCGGTCGCGCATCTCGCGCGCAATCGCCAGCCCCGGAATCACATGGCCGCCAGTCCCCCCACCCGCAATCAAGATCCGTAATCGGCCTGTGTCATCTACGCCCGCTGTCCCCTGTCCCCTGTTCCCTGTTCCCTGCCCTGTCAATCAATCTCCCGCGTCACATTGAGCAGCACGCCCATGCTCGCCAGAGTGATGAACACGCTCGTCCCCCCTGACGAGATAAACGGCAGCGGGATTCCCTTCGTCGGCAGCAGCGCCAGCACCACGCTCATGTTGAAGAACGCCTGGATCAGCACCGCCGAAGTCAAACCGAACGCCAGAAACCTCGCAAATGGATCGGTCGAGAGAAAGGCCGCCCGCAGACCGCGATATCCCAGCACACAAAAGAGAGCCACGATGCACAGCGCGCCGATCAATCCAAGCTCCTCGCAGATGTTCGCGAAGATGAAATCCGTGTGCGGCTCCGGCAGGTAAAACAGCTTCTGCCTACCTTCCATCAGACCCAGCCCGCGAAGGCCGCCTGTGCCGACCGCGATAAGCGATTGCAAAATATGAAACCCGGCTCCCTTCGGATCCGCCTCCGGATTCAGAAACACCATCATGCGAGCCCTGCGCCACTTCACAAAGAACAGCATGAAGTAGAGCACCGGCGCGGCTACAGCAGCGGCCACCGCGAAGAACTTCTTCTGCGCCCCCGCCAGGTACAACATCAGCATCATCACGGACGCGCACACCAGACCCGTCCCCAGATCCGGCTCCTTCAGGATCAACGCCACAAACAGCAGCGGCGGCGCGACCGCCCGCAGAATCGTTCCCTTCCAGTCATCCATCGCGTGCATGCGGGTCTGCAGGAAATACGCTAGAAACAGCACCACCACCGGCTTCGCAATCTCCGATGGCTGAAACGTGAACAAGCCGCCAAACCGGATCCATCGGTGGGTCGCATGCGAGTCGTGCATCGCAAACACCACCACCAGCAGAAAGATCGTGATCGCGACCGCTGGAAAGACCACCTTCGGATTGTTATAGAGCCGGTAATCGACCTTCATCAGAACCGCCAGGGCGAGCATTCCCAGCAGCGCCCACAGCGCCTGCTTCGCCACATAACTGTACGGTGATCCCAGCGTCTCCTTTGCCATCACCGCCGACGCCGAGAAGACCTCGACCAGCCCAAACAGCACCAGCAGCAGCACCGTCCCGAAGAGCCACTTATCAACCCCAACCCTCTTCGCCATCTCCGCCCGCCTCTGCCGATCTTCGCCCTTTTGTTTGCCATCCTCAGCGAAGCGAAGGACCCGCTTCTCTACCCTGAATGTTCGTCCAACTACAACGCCGCTACCAGCTCCCGGAACCTCCGACCCCGATGCTCATAGCTCTCGAACTGATCGAAGCTCGAGCACGCCGGCGACAGCAGAACCACATCACCTGGACTCGCCGCCTTCGCCGCTTCGGCGACCGCCACATCCAGCGTTCCCGCTTCCACCATCTTCACGACCGCCTCAAGCTCCCGTCCAATCTTTTCAGCCGCTGAACCAATGGTGTAAACAACCACAGCCCGCTCTTTGAGCAACGGAGCCATCTGCGTGTAGTCCGAATCCTTATCCTTCCCGCCAAGAATAAGGTGCACACCGCCCGCGAACGACGCCAGCGCCTTCATTGCAGCATCCACATTGGTGGCCTTCGAGTCGTTATAGAACTCCACCCCGTCCCTCACCCGCACCAACTCCAGCCGGTGCTCCACTGCCTTGAACGCCCCGACCGCCGACCGAATCACGTCGCTCGGAACACCCGCGAGCCGCGCAATCGTAACCGCCGCCAACACATTCTCCACATTGTGCGCGCCACGCAGCCTGATCTCGCTCACCGGCATCACCGGCTCCGTCTTTCCTCCCTCCTTCGGAAGAAAAACAATGCTCTCGCCATGCACAAACGTGCCCTGCTTGATCGGCCTGCGCGCCGAAAACCAGAACACCTGCGCCCGCGTACGAGCAGCCACCATCTGCGCGTCCTTGTTCTCCCCGTTCAGCACCAGGAAGTCCTCCACGTCCTGCCGCTCCGTAATCCGTGCCTTGGCCGCCGCGTAGTTCGCAAACGTCTTGTGCCGGTCCAGATGATCCGGCGTAATATTCAGCACCGCCGCAATCCTTGGCCGAAACTCCTCGACCGTCTCCAGTTGAAAGCTCGAGACCTCCAGCACGTTCCACGTCCCCGGCCTGCTCTCCGCGATTAAATCGATCACCGGCAGACCGATGTTGCCGCCCACCAGCGTCTCCATCCCGCCACGCTTCAGAATCTCCCCCACCAGCGTCGTCGTCGTCGTCTTTCCGTTCGACCCCGTAATCGCAATCACCTGCCCCTTGAGAAACCGTGACGCCAGCTCCAGCTCCCCGATCACCGGCATCCCCAGCGCCACAACCTGCCGCACCTCCGGCGTATCCATCGGCACACCCGGACTCACGACGATCAGATCTTGCCGCCGAAACGTCAGAAGCCCATGCCCGCCCGCCTCGACCATGATCCCCGCATCCATCAACGCCGGGATCTCTCCCGCCAGCGCCGCCGCACTCCGCGCATCGCTGATCGTCACCTTCGCCCCCTGCTCCCGCAAAAATCGCGCAGCCGAGATCCCCGACTTCCCCGCACCCACCACCAGCACCCGTTTATTCTTCAGTTCCATCACCGGCATGCGTACCAGCCTAATCCATGGCGAAGCCGTCACAAATGGCACACTGAATCCTGACAGAGCTAGACTAGGATCGCGAGACAAGGAGGTCTTTATGACCCGAACGATCGAAGTCGACATAGATGCGAATGGCAGGATTCGTCCCGTCGAACCAACATCCGAGATGCCGCAGGGCCGTGCACTCGTGACATGGCAGACACCGGAGCCGGAAGAGACCGCGAGTTTCGCTGAGACAGCGCTAGCGGAAGACTGGCTTCGCCCGGAAGAGGACAATGCATGGGCTCACCTGCAGCCGGCCAGCTAGTCCTCATCCCGTTCCCCTTCTCCGACCTGACCCGGAGCAAGTTCCGTCCCGCGTTGTTACTCGCCAGTGCTGGTCGCAGCGATTGGATAGCATGTCAGATCACGAGCAATCCGTATGGAGATCCTCTCGCCATCCAGCTCACCGAGGACGAGTTCGCTGAAGGCGGACTGCGACGCGTAAGCTACGTTCGTCCAGGGAAGCTCTTCACCGCGCACGAATCGCTAATAGCCTCCCGCCAAGGCGCACTGACACCTTCCCAGCTGGAGCGCATCAGGGATGCCGTAGTAACGATTATTCGAGAATAAGCCGCCTGCAGTCTAGCTGGGCCTCGATCCTAGGTAACCATCGCGCCAGGGCTCCCGCAAAAAGCGCGCAGCTGAGAGCCTGACCTTCCCCGCACCCATCACCAGCACCCGGTTATTTTTCACTTCCATCATTCTTCTTCTGGTTCAATTGGCTCATCAATGGCGGAAGGCCGTCCACTGCTTCGGAGATCGCGCTTCTTCCGCCACATCAGAACAGCTTCATGAGGTAGCGGTTCCCGGTGAATCTTTGGCTTGGCACTGTTCGCCGTTGGAAATGCGGCGATCAGGATGCTTTCAACGGCATCTCGCTGTGCAGCATCGTGGATCACGAAAACGGAGAAATAATTCCAGAAGTTGTTGTACTGGCTCCCGGGTCGACGCGCGTGAGCGTACAACCGATGCCAAAGCCAATTTCCGGCTTTCCCAATGTAGTAGGGAACATCATCTCTGTGGAGAACATACACGCCCGGCTCACGCAAGATCGGCAGATCCTTCGCTAAATATTCTCGTCTCTTTCCAGGCTCGCTAGTGATGTAGTCGAAAACTTCTCTAGGCCACATGCGCGCATACCGGTCCACTAAATTTTGATCAGCCATGATCTCTCTAGACATACTTCATTCTATTCCTCTCACCGCAGCTTCAACGTCGTCAGCGCAAACAGCGCAAACACCAGCGCCAGAATCCAGAACCGCGCAATCACCTTACTCTCGCTCCATCCCATCAACTCAAAGTGGTGGTGCAGCGGAGCCATCTTGAAGATCCTCTTCCCGCCGCGCAGCTTGTAGCTCCCCACCTGCAGCATCACGCTCACCGCCTCAAGGATGAACACGCCGCCGATAAACGGCAGCAGCAGCTCCTGCTTGATCACGACCGCCACCGTCCCGATCGCGCCCCCCAGCGCCAGCGACCCCACATCGCCCATAAACACCTCCGCCGGATGCGCGTTGTACCAAAGAAATCCGATCGAAGCCCCGACCATCGACCCGCAGAACACCGTCAATTCACTCACCATCGGCATCCTCGGAATCTCGAGGTAGTCCGCGAACACCACGTGCCCGCTCACATAAGTCAGCACCGTCAGCGCGCCCGCCGCGATAATAGTGCACCCGATCGCCAGCCCATCCAGCCCGTCCGTCAGGTTCACCGCATTGCTCGCCCCTGTAATCACCAGCATCACAAACACCGCGAACGGCAGAAAGGCCAGCCAGTACATATGCGGGATATGCGCCATCCATCCCAGGATCAGGTCCGGCCGAAACCGCTTCACAAACGGCACCACCAGCCGCGTCGAATAGCTCCCGTGCGTCTGCATCCAGACCAGCACTCCCGCCACCACCGCGCTTGCCGTGAACTGCAACCCCAGCTTCGCCCGCGCCGACAGACCCTTGTTCTGTTTGTACACCACCTTGATATAGTCATCCGCGAATCCGATCGCCCCAAACACCAGGGTCGACGCCACCACCAGCCACACAAAAGCGTTCGAGAGATCGCTCCACAGCAGCGTTGGAACCACGATCGAGATCAGGATCAGCACACCACCCATCGTGGGCGTGCCCTTCTTCTTGTGGTGGCTCTGCGGGCCCTCTTCGCGAATATACTGCCCAATCTGGAATTCACGCAGCCGCTCAATCACAAACGGCCCGATCAGCAGCCCAATCAGCAGCGCCGTCAGACTGGCAAACACCGTCCGGAACGTGAGGTACCGGAAGATTCGAAACACACGAAAATAAGGAAACAGCTTTTGGTAAAGCAGCCAGTAGAGCAAAAGAGATCCGCCTTCGCGTCAACGGCCATTGCCTCCCAAGCCGCGGGTCACCGCTATCTTACAAGTCAACACCCTGGAAACTGCGCTCTAAATCCGCGCAAGGAACCTCGGGAGGCGCATAGAGCGCTGTGATCTTTAAGGCGTAAGCACGCCCATCGCCCGCTCCAGCTGCACCCCGCGCGAGGCCTTCAACAGCACTGCATCCCCCGCCCGGACATGCTCCCGCATCCAGGCCCCCGCCTCCTCTGGCGTCTCGACAAACAGCGCCTCCGCTCCGCCCTCACGCGCCGAGTTCACCAGCTTCGCCGCCAGCCCTCGCACTCCCATCACTATATCGACGCCACGCTCCGCCATCCGCGCTCCGCACTCCGAGTGGAGCGCCTCTCCCTCTGTCCCCAGCTCCAGCATCTCGCCAGCGATCACGATGTGCCGCGACGCCTCGATCGCGAGCAGCCCATCCACCATGGAATCGAGCGCCCGCGGATTGGAGTTATAGCAGTCATTCACCAAGCGCGCGCCTCTCCACTCCAGCACCTCTCCCCGCTTCTCGGACGCCCGCAGACCCTCAATCGCTCGCGCACAAGCTGGCAGTGGAATTCCACTCCGCAGCCCCGTAGCAATCGCCGCCAGCGCATTCAAGACGTTGTGCCGCCCCAGCATCCGCAGCCGCACCTCGGTTCGCTCCCCATCGGCTCGGACATCGAATCGCACTCCCTCCGCTCCCATATCCTCCACCTCGTCGGCGCGCACATCCGCACCCTTGCGCGTTCCGTAGAACATCGCCTGCTCCCCTCGCCCGCGCGCAAATGCCGCCACATAATCATCATCAAAATTCAGCACCGCCAATCCATCCTTCGGCAGCGCCTCTACCAGCTCCCTCTTCGCCGCCGCGATCCCCGCAATACCATCTTCGAAGAATTCGAGATGCACTGCCGCCACGTTCGTTACCACCGCCCAGTCCGGCTTCGCGATCTTCGCCAGCGCCGCGATCTCCCCCGCATGATTCATCCCCATCTCGAGCACCGCGACCTCATGCTCCGGCTCCAGCTTCAGTAACTGCAGCGGCAGACCGAAATGATTGTTCAGATTTCCCTCACTCTTCAGCACCTGGAACTTGGTCGCCAGCACCGCCGCAACCGCCTCCTTGGTCGTCGTCTTCCCCGCGGATCCGGTCACCCCAATCACCCGCCCGCCCCACCTCTGTCGCACCCGCAGAGCCAGCGTCTCCATCGCCCGTAGAACGCAATCCTCACCCTCCGGAACCCGCAGCAGGCGGCAGGAATCCATCTCATCCGGAGCCAGCCAGCGCTGACTCACCACCGCCCCCACCGCTCCATTGGCGAGCGCGGCCGCCACAAAGTCGTGGCCATCCACACGCTCGCCCTTGACCGCAAAGAACAGCTCTCCCGCTCCGATCGTCCGCGAATCGATCGAGTACCCAACCGCCTCGCGATCCGTGGTGAAGTCCCCTTCCGCATGGATCCAATCCGCAATTTGCCCCAGTGTCAGCTTCAACTCTTCATCCTCCAAACCTCTTGAATCTCAGCCCGATGACAAGCCCTTCAGAGCCTCAGCAGCCACCGCTACATCGTCGAACGGCACCGACCCGTCCGCGAAAATCTGAACCTTCTCATGCCCCTTCCCAGCAAGCAACACCACATCTCCCCGGCGCGCAGATCGAATCGCAATCTCAATCGCACCCGCCCGGTCCTCCTCCACGACACAGTCCACGCCAGTCTCTCGAACCCCCACCATCACCTCGTCAATAATCCGCCCCGGCTCCTCGCTCCGCGGGTTATCGCTCGTCACCACCACGAGGTCGCTGCCCAGCCCCGCTGCCTTCCCCATCCTCGCCCGCTTCGTCCTGTCCCGATCCCCACCGCACCCAAACACCGTGATCACCCGCCCACCGCGCTCCTTCACCAACTCACGCGCCAGCCCCGTCAGGTTCCGTAGAGCGTCCTCGGTGTGCGCATAATCAACAACGACGGTGAAGTCCGTAACGATTGAAGGCACAATCTCAAATCGCCCTGGAACCTGGCTCAACCCGCTGACCGATCGAGCGATCTCCCGCAGTCCTAGCCCTCGCTCCAGAGCCGCACACGCCGCCGCCAACACATTAAATACATTCACTCGCCCCGTCAGCGGAGATCGCATATCGACCATGCCACGCGGAGTCCTTAGCCGAAACTCCGTCGCTCCAGCCCGCAACACCACCGCCTCCGCCCGATACTCCCCCGCGTCCATCCCGTAACGCAAAACCTCGGACCGCAGCCCCCGCTCCAGCAGCTTCTGCCCCCATGCGTCGTCTGCATTCACCACCGCCACTCGCGGCGGCATCGTCCCCACACCGGCAAACAGCCGCGCCTTCGATTCGAAGTAAGCCTCCATCGTCCCGTGGTAATCCATATGATCCTGCGTCAGATTCGTCCAGATCGCCACATCCACCGGCAAGCCCCATACCCGCTCCTGATCGAGCGCATGCGAACTCGCCTCGATCACCGCCTCCGTGCATCCGGCCCGCACACCGTCCGCGAAAGTCTCCAGCAGATCCCGGCTCTCCGGGGTGGTATGCGGAGACGCCCGCACCTCCCCTGCGACATGCGTCTCGATCGTCCCCACCAGAACGCAACGGCGCCCCACACTTTGCAGCATCTGCTCCAGCAGAAACGCGGTCGTTGTCTTACCATTCGTTCCCGTCACCGCACACAGCGCCAGGTGCCGCGCCGGCTGTCCAAACACAGTGGAGCTCACCTCGCTCAAAGCTCTTCGCCCACGCTCCACCAGGGCCGCACCCAGATGGGCATGCTCCCGCCCCAAACGAGCAAACTCCTCAGCCGAGTCCGTCACCACCGCCACGGCACCCCGCCCAACGGCCGCCTCTATAAATTGATTTCCATCCGCTACCCCGCCCCGCATGGCCACAAACACGTCCCCAGCGATCACTCGCCGGGAATCGTACTGCACCCCGCGCACCTCCACATCGGCGGTGTCCCTCCATCCATCTGCTTCGACCCTCTCCCGCAGCTCGCTCCACCGCATAGGGATCGATTCTAAGCGAGCCGTCGCGCCACCCGTCCGCACCCTGCCCTTATCGGGAACGCGATCTGGATCGCGTGTGCGAACTCGCAGCCCGATGCGATCGTCCGCTCGCCTTCCGTTCCGTTCCCTTGCCCACCGCTGCCACATGAGTCTCCGGCAGCGTGAGCGCGACCAGCTTCGTAGGGTCCAGGTACGCCCCATTCCACCGGACACCCATATGCAGGTGCGGCCCCGTCACCCGCCCAGTCGCCCCGGACAGACCCACCCGCTGCTCCTTCTTCACCCGCTCCCCAACCTTCACCTCAATCTTTGAGAGATGCATGTAGATCGTCGTGAAATGTTGTCCGTGATCGACGATCACACAGTTTCCTTCATAGAAGAGCTCGCTTGCCAGAACCACAGTTCCCGCATTCGACGCGACCACCGCCGCTCCCTCTTTCACGGGGAAATCCGTCCCCCGATGCTGGCTCGTCAGCTCCTCGTTGTACACCCGCGTCATCCCAAACGAGTCCGTCGCTGGTGCCGCGACCGGCTTGATGAACTCACCCGACCACTGAGGCGTCGCGATCAGATGCGCGTACGCCCGATCCTTCAATCCCTGGTCCGCCGCAATCTGCTTCTTCGCAGCCTCGTCCGGCGTCACAAAATTCTGCGCAACCTCGACCGTCCCCTCCTTGAAGTTCCCCGATCCGACATCGACCTTCTTGGTCGTCCGCGACACCCGGCCATTTGCCGACACAGCCCTCACCACCAGGTCGGAACTCCCCGGAGCGGCCTCCATGTCCACACCACCCAGCGCGTACCAGACCTCCGCCTTCGCCCCACGAAAGAAACGGAGCTCCTTTCCCAGCAGTGTCCCGCTTACCCTCCTAGCCGGCTTCTCCAACTCCACGGTGAAGAACATCACCGACCCCTGCTGCAACTCGTTCGGCTGCCAGAACACGTTCTTGAAGACACCCTCCCCCTCAGCCAACGCATAGCTGAGGGAAAATAGAAGGACCGAAAGGACGGCCAGCTGCCGCTGCATTGCAAATCGGCGAAACATCGGCCGTCGAACCATGAAGTGCACCTCGGTGGGGATCGAACCCGTCATGGTGTGGTGCTCTGCATTCCCCAGGGGTTGCATACCGACCGCGTGTGTCATTCAGCCACGCAACAAGGTGGCCGAGATTAATATTCCATCTTGCTCAGATCTCCGCAGCTTTACCGCAGGAACCGCACCACAACTTCGGTGCCTGTAGGCACCATCGTTCCCGCCGCAGGCACCTGTTCCCGCGCCAGACCGCTCCCGACTGGCTGCACCCGCAATCCCACTGCCCCCGCCTTCTCCACCACCGCCCGCAGCCCCTCCCCGTCAAAGACCGGCACCGCAACGCGCCTGCTCGCATCCACAACCACACCGCTGCCGCTAGTCTCGAACTCCGGCTGCAACCTTGGGGAGATCAGCTTTGCGGTCGCACCCGCAAGCGCGTCCGGCATCGTGCTCGTCGTCCCTCCGTTCGCTCGAAACATTTCCAGTACCTTCGGCGGTAGCAGCCGCAACACCCCCGCACTCTTCCGCACGTCTGTCACCGACACCGGCGACTTCACTGCTGCCGCCGCCGCCGTCTCTTCCGGCAGCCCCAGAAGCTGTGGGGTCCGCAGCGGATCGTCCGCCGGCAGGCTGTTCACATCCGCGAACATCGCGTTCAGGTCCGCGATCTCGTCCTGCGGATGATCGTCAAGGTCGCCCGTGCCTACCGCAGCCAGCATCTCCGCCTTCGACTTCACCGGCTGGTCGTGCGGTACCCCCAGGTACTCCAGAACCTCCTGCGCCACCTCGGCAAACACCGGCGCGCTCGCTGCTCCGCCGTAGCGCTGTGCGTCACTGCCCTGCGGCGTATCCATCACCACCGCAATCGCAATGGCCGGATTACTCACCGGCGCAAATCCCGCAAAGCTCGCCACCAGCTTGGTGTGCGAGTACGTGTGCGTCGCCACGTCGATCTTCTGCGCCGTCCCTGTCTTCCCCGCCGAACTGTACCCGTTCAGAGCGGCGTTCTTACCCGTTCCGGTCACTACAATGCCCTGCATCATCATCCGCATCTTCGCCGATGTCATCTCCGAGATCACACGGTGCGCTCCGTCCGGCAACACCGTCGGCAACTGGTTGGACGGCCGAAACGCTGCCGGCTTCAACCGCGGGTCACCCTTCATCGCATCTGCGCTTGCCAGCAGAACATGCGGCGGCATGTACACCCCTCCATTCGCGAGCGCACTCACCATCGTCACCAGCTGCACCGGCGTGACGCCGATCTCCTGCCCGATCGCCATCGACAGGATGCTGGTCGACCCCCACTTCTGCGGCGCCCGCAGCAGACCGCGTGTCTCACTCGGCAGCTCAATCCCTGACCGCTCCCCGAAGCCAAAGCTCCGCATGTACCTGTAAAACTTGTCCGGTCCAAGCTTCAGCGCCATCTTTGCCGCACCCACATCGCTCGAGTGCTCCAGCGCATACTGCACCGTCACCACGCCGAAGCGATCGCTGTGGTCGTCATGGAGTGTCCGGCCATACATCGTCATCGCTCCGCCCTGGCAATCGACCATGTCCGTCGGCTTCACGCCCGCTCCATCCAACGCCGCCGCGTAGGTTACCAGCTTGAACGTGGACCCCGGCTCGTACACATCGCTCACTGCCAGGTTCGTCAGCAGGCTCGCATCCATGTGCTTCTGATCGTTCGGATTGAACCGAGGCGCAATCGCCAGCGCCAGAATCTGTCCCGTGTGGGGATCCTGCACCACCACCGTCCCGTGCAGCGCCTTCGTCTTTGCCATCTGTGCATCCAGCGCCCGCTCCGCCATGTACTGGATATTCGCGTCGACTGTCAGCACCAGGTTCTCGCCCGGCATCGGCTGCTGCTCATCGCTCCCCAGCACATGCCGCTTCGCATCCACTGCCGTCAGCATGTGCCCGGGCGCCCCATGCATCTCATCGTCAAACTCGCGCTCTAGCCCGCCGAGACCCGCGTCGTCCGTTCCCACATACCCAAGCACCTGCGCTCCCAGGTTATTGTTTGGGTAGAAGCGCTTGAACTCCTTCTGCAGATACACGCCCTTCAAGTTCATCTCGCGAACCCGCTTCGCCGTGTCCGCGTCCACCTTGCGCGCCACCCACGCAAAATTCTTTGACGCGTTGAACCGCGCCAGCATCTGGGCATAGCTTGTGAAGCGGTCCTGGGGGTCGCCGTGGACCAGCTTCGCCAGCATCCCCGCGGCCTGCTCGCGATTCTCCCCCAGCTCACTCGGCACCGCATACACGCTATCCACCAGGACCGTCATCGCAAGCTCTCGAAGATTGCGGTCGTACAGCACCCCCCGCCGCGGAGCCACCTCAAACGTCCGCTGCTGCTGCATCGCCGCCCGATGCACAAAATCCCCGTGCCGCACCACCTGCAGCCATATCAAACGCAGCCCAATCAGGCCCGTCCACAGACAGAAAAACAGCGCCACATACGCAAATCGAACCCTCCGTATCGGAGCGGTCATCGTCTGCCGTGGCGCCTGCTTCATCCCCATCTCACTTCCACCAACACGTCAGCTTTGTCGAACCCACTTAGTCATCCTGAGCGCAGCGAAGGACCCGCTCCTCTACCCGTCTACTTGACCCACAGCAGCATCCTGCTCTCTGTTTCGCAGCTACCGCAGCACCATCTGCGGTGTGCCCGCCTGCGCCATCACCGGCGCACTTGGATCCGCAACTCCCAGCCCATCCGGTCGAACGACTTGTCCCGGTTGCGGCACGTTCAGACCCAGCTGCTTCGCCATCACGTCGATCCGCCCCGGATCCGTCAACTGCGCCTCACTCAAGCGAAGCTGCCGGTTCTCCTCGCGCATCTGCTCCACTTGGGTCTTCTGCGCCTCCACCCGGTATCCCACTTCGATCGCGGAAAAATGCTGCCACACGTACACCATCACAAGGCAAAAAAGAACGCTCATAACCCCGGTGAACTGCCGCATCTCCTTGCGGCGCACCGGATCATCGGCCTTCACAATACGGCTGTTGTCGATGTGTTTCGAGAAGAAGACCTCGGGCGTTGGTCCACGGCGGGCACGTCGCTGCGCCTCGAACCTCACCAGATTGTGCTGCGCCAATGTCTGCGCCGGGCTCCGCCGCGTTCTCTGCGCCGCGCCCATTCCCTCAATCGCCTGCCCTGCCATCGCCGCCGTTGCCATCGCCCTTACCTCGTCCTCATCTATCTCCCGGGCCGCCCGCCCAGGCACTTCAAAACTCTTCGCCATCCTCAACACAACCGGGCCGGGGTTGCTAAGGAGGATGGGATTGGTAGTACGAAGTTGTCTTTCGCCTGAAAGCACGGTAGGACAACCCCAGCCCGATCTCATATCGTCCCTGCGTCGCACGCACCATAATCAGTGCTGCGAGAATTCAGAAACGGGTAAACCTAAATCTTCTCCGCCGCCCGCATCTTCGCACTTCGCGATCGCGGATTCCTCATCTGTTCCTGCTCCTCGGCCACGACCGGTTTCTTCGTGAGCATAGTCAGAACCTTCTCCCGGCCAGCGTCCCGGAATGCATCCTTCACCAGCCTGTCCTCAAGCGAGTGGAAGCTGATCATCACCACGCGCCCGCCCGGCTTCAGCAAAGACCCCGCGCTCTTCAGCAGCGTTTGGATCTCGCCCAACTCGTCATTCACTCGAATTCGGATTGCCTGAAAGGTCTTGGTCGCCGGATGAATCTTCTCGCCCTTCATTGGGTGGGCCGCGGCCGATATCACCTGCGCTAAATGCGCTGTGCTTGATATCGGCCGGGCCCTCACAATGGCTCTGGCGATTCTCCGCGACCTCCTTTCCTCTCCGAATTCGTAAATGAGATTGGCAAGTTCATCCTCGCCAGCCTCATTTACCACCTGCTCGGCCGTCTCTCCGCTCCGCGGATCCATCCGCATGTCGAGCGGCCCATCGGCCCGAAAACTAAACCCTCTGTGCGCCTCGTCCAGCTGCAGGCTGCTCACTCCGAAATCCGCCAGCAGACCATCCAGGCTGCCCGGCTTCAACTCGCTCGCAGCCTCCGAAAACGCCTTGGGCACAAACTCAACTGCTGGCATCTCCGCTCCAAGCTCGCCTCCCAACTCTTCGAGCCTCGCCTTGCCGAGTTCCATCGCCTGCGGGTCGCGGTCAAAGCAGATCAGCCTGCCGCGCCCGCCCAGCAATCGCGCAATCGCGGCAGAATGCCCGCCCAGCCCCAGCGTCGTATCCGCAATCACGCCGCCAGGCCGCACATGGAGGTATTCCATTACCTCGTCTAAAAGAACCGGCACATGTTGCGGTCTCTGCATCCTGTCCCGCCTTCTGTGCTCCCCACTGAGGGGCTCCGTCCAAAACTCGTTACAAAGCTCTCGGCACTTCTATAAGCCGGGCCTCTACAACCCCAAGTCGGCAAGTGCCGCCTGGTCCTCAACCGTCAGCGGTGGAACCGTAGCCTCGAAATCTTCCCGGTTCGCAACGGCCAGAAACGTCTGCATGCCCAGAACCACAACGTCTCCCGTCACCTTCGCCGAGTCGCGCAAAATCTGCGGAAGCAGCAGCCTGCCCTGCGGATCCATCTCTGCCATCTGGCCGTAGTAGTTGGTCACGTCCAGAAATCTCTGTTTCACCGGGTTCATGTTCGGAATTGCGGCCAGCTTCGCCTCGATTGCCTCCCACTCCTTCAACGGCCAGATCTCCGCGCGCTTCCCGTCTTTGCTCGTGATGTAGAACTTCTCGCCATATTCCTTGTCCACCTTGCGCTTGTAGTCGGCCGGCAGCTTCAGCCGCCCCTTCTCGTCCACGCGCGTTGGGTGATTGCCCCGGAACATTGATCGCTGCCCTCTGAATCTCACTGCGGGAGGTACACTCTGCGTGAAACCTGCTCACGTTGGTCCCGTTTACTCCCTTTTGGACCACTTTGATCCACATCTTGACCCCTCTGAGCAGCGGAAGCAAGGGGTAAATTGCTTCATTATGTGAAAATCCCATTGGAAATCTTGTGAAATCTACCCTGCAAAATTCTGCACTACCGCCTCTAGCCTGATTCCCCGTAGGCGACCCCACCTGTAGTGTTAACGGTAAAGGTTCCGCTCAGCTCAGGAGCTTGCGCTCGCGCGGTGCAATCTGGTAGGTGAAAGGAAAGCGAATACCGCTCCATCCGCCTGCAGCGCTCATCTCTCTGGCTTAAGCACAGCAGCGACTGCGGCGCCTTAACCCTGCACCGCTGGAGCCTCGGCGACGCCCGCGCCCAGAAGACGCTTTCGCTTCAGCAGCCACACCAGGTACCAGAGCACGGCGAGGTTGATCACCAGCAGACCGAGCCGAAACCAGCTAGGGCGGCGCACCAGTTCATACAGTTCCCAGGGAAGGAAGGAGATCGTCAGAATCAGAGTCAGGTACTCCGCCCAGACCTTGGCCATCAACAGTCCAACACCTTCCGTCAAGGCCAGCGCGGAGTAGGCAAAGGTAGCGAATCCGATCTCGCGTAGACGGTGCGCGTCGATCAGATCGACCTTATCCATCAGCAGCGAAACGACGCGGCTCTCCGGGTCGAACCGCAGCGCCGTCGCCACACGCATCACCTCGTCGCTCAGGTCCTTATGCAGAAGGTGCATGGCGCCAATGCCAACACAAAAGAAGAACACCGCCTTGACCAGCTTGAACAGGCCGATCAGAACAAGGCCGTTGTCGTGGACGCTGGCCCGCTCTCCACCCCTGTCCACCACACCCGGCATCTCCGCCCCTTCAGACCTCGCCACAGTTCGCATGCAGATTTACAGTTGACGGCTCCACTACACAAAAGTCAACGACGGCCCAGCGGGTTCCAAGCTCCGCCTGTCTTACTGGCGGAGCAACGATCCGCAATCTGTTCCACGATCACGCGCACAGGCACTCGTAGACCTCACTTCGCTACCGAAACGAATTGTTTTCAATCCACCTATTCCAAAGGGACGTAGATGGTAGTGAGTCCCATGCGCAAGGGAAAAGATCATTGAAGTTCAGAAGTATGCCTTGAAAGGATCGATATGAAAAATACATTCCTCGCCACAATGGCCGCCGCGGCCCTCGCCCTCACCACCCTCAGCGCCCCCGCACAGATGAAGGACCCAGACGTTGGCGGAGCCCCGATGTACCCCGACAAGAACGTCGTCGTGAACGCCTCGGCCGCTCCCAACCTCTCCACCCTTGTCGCCGCCGTCAAGGCTGCTGGTCTCGTTGATACCCTCTCCGGTCCCGGTCCCTTCACCGTCTTCGCTCCCGACAATGATGCCTTCAACAAGCTCCCCGCCGGCACCGTCGATACCCTCGTCAAGCCTGAGAGCAAAGACCAGCTCACCAAGATCCTCACCTACCACGTCGTCTCCGGCAAGATGGACTCAAAGGCCATTGCCGAGGCCATCAAAAAGGGTCACGGCACCGCAACCCTCAAGACCGTCCAGGGTGGAATGCTCACCGCGAAGATGGACGGCAGCAAGCTCGTCATAACCGACGAGAAGGGCGGCACCTCCACCGTCACCACTGCGGACGTCTATCAGTCCAACGGCGTCGCACACGTCATCGACACCGTCCTGATGCCCAACTAAGCTTCGCTCCACCGCCTGCAGCACAAGCCGCAAACCAACCGCTACACAAACTCTCTCCACTCGAAGGCGCCCCCTCAAAGGGCGCCTTCTTCTCGTGCCATGGAGGCATATCCAGGCTTCGAGGATCAGAGGCGAGCGGAAGCCCTGTTCGTCTCCCACACCCGCCTCCGCGACGGCCGACGACCCGCCGCGTGCATTCCAGACGCGCTATAACAGGGCATGCGCCACACCTTTGAGACCCAGCAGTGGCTTCCCTTCCCCACCGAGCTGGTCTTCGCCTTCTTTGCGAATCCCGAAAACCTTCCGCGCCTCATGCCTCCCTGGCAGAAGGCCCGCATCGAAGAAGCTGCCTTCGCTCCACCTCCGCCTCGCCCGCCTACGTCCATGCCGCAGCGGGGCATTGCCCCCGGTGCCGGAACGCGCCTTACGCTCTCCTTCCGTGCCTTCCCCCTCTCCCCCATACGCATCCCATGGGAGGCCGAGATCTCGGAGTTCGTCTGGAACGATCACTTCTGCGACACCCAACTTCGCGGCCCCTTTAAGTATTGGAAGCACTGCCACCACATCCGGCCCGAATCGCGCGCGACCCAGCCCGGAACCCCGCCCACACCCGGAAGCCTCCTCTCCGATCACGTCGACTACGAGCTCCCGCTCGGAGGGCTCGGCGATCTCGGCAACATAGTCCTCATGCGCCGTCAGCTCAAAAGCACCTTCAGCTACCGCCACCGCCGCACCGCCGACCTGCTCCCCCTCAGCATCGCTCGAAAGTAGCACTGGGGCGCGCTTGCCTCAGACTGCACCCCGAACCGCTTAGAGCCGTGCCAGCCGCTCTTCCATCACTTTCGCCACATACGGCCGCACCCGCTCCATCGCCGCCTCTGCCGTCAGACCGTACTTCGCCCGCAGAGCCTCTACTTTGCCATGCTCGATGAACTCGTCCGGCCACCCCACCCGAACCACAGGGACACTGAGCTCCATCTCGTTCAGCGCTTCCAGCACCGCACTTCCGAATCCCCCCGCCAGCACATGATCTTCCATGGTTACAAATAGCCGGCAATGCCGTCCGTAGCTCTCGACACACTCCCGATCGATCGGCTTCGCAAATCGCGGATTGATCACGGCGACGTGCAGACCTTCCCCCTCGAGCATCTCAGCCAGCCGCACCGCCTCCGGAAGCATCGCTCCCAGCCCTAAGATCGCCACGTCCACCTCCTCGGCCGCGCTGCTCTGGGACCCTCGCACCACCTCCGCCTTCCCGATCTCCAGCCGCACCGGTACGTCCTTCACCACCGTCCCTGGCCCGATCCCGCGCGGATACCGTACCGCCGCCGGCCCGTCGTGCAGCATCGCGGTGTACATCATGTCCTGCAACTCGTCCTCATCCTTCGGCACCATGTGGACCAGGTTCGGCACGCTCCGCAGATAGCTGATATCGAACAGCCCGTGGTGCGTCGGCCCATCGTCCCCGCTCAGCCCGCCGCGATCCATGCAGAACACCACCGGCAGGTTCTGCAGACAGACATCGTGCACAATCTGGTCGAACGCCCTCTGCAGAAACGTCGAGTAGATCGCACAGAACGGCTTGTACCCCTTGGTCGCCATCCCCGCCGCGAAGATCACCGCATGCTCCTCCGCGATCCCCACATCGAAGTACCGCGTCGGATGCTTCGGCCGGAATAAATCGAGCGCCGTCCCATTCGGCATCGCCGCTGTAATCGCGACCACCTTGTCATTGCCGTCTGCCAACTTCACCAGGCTCTCGGCGAACACCTCGGAGTACGTCTTCTGCCCCACCGCCTTGGTCTCCCCCGTCTCCGGATCGTACGGGCCCAGACCGTGAAACTTCTTCTGTCCCGCCAACGCCGGCTCGAACCCACGCCCCTTCTGCGTGATCGCGTGGAGTACCACTGGCCTGTTCTGCTCCTTCAAAAACTTGAACGTCTCGATCAGCATCTGGAGGTTGTGCCCGTCGATCGGTCCGTAGTAGCTCAGACCGAACTCCTCGAAGATCATCCCGCGGCCAACGATCCCCTTGGCCGCCTCCTCCGCCTTCCGCGCGACATGCCTCGCCGCCTTTCCTCCGAATCTCTCGAGCAGCCCCGCGGCCCGGTCATGCAGGCTGTTGTAGGTCGAGTTCGTCACAATCTTGTGGAAGTACTCCGCGATCGCGCCTACATTTTTGTCGATCGACCACTCGTTGTCGTTCAGCACAATAATCAGCCGCTTCGTCTGCGCTGCAATATTGTTCATTGCCTCATAGCTGATCCCGTTCGTGAACGCCGCATCCCCCGCCAGCGCGACCACATGCTCCGTTCCGCCCGACATATCCCGCGCCACCGCCATCCCCAGCGCCGCACTCAGCGCGGTCCCGGCATGCCCCGCTCCATAGCTGTCATGCTCGCTTTCGGTCCGCAGCATAAATCCGTTCAGACCCTCCGCCTGCCGGATCGTATGGAACCGGTTCTCCCGCCCGGTCAGCAGCTTGTGCACATACGCCTGGTGACTCACATCGAAGACAAAGTGGTCGGTGGGCGTGTCGAACACATAATGCATCGCAATCGTCAGCTCGACCACGCCCAGGTTCGGCCCGATATGTCCGCCCGTCTTCGCCACACTACGAATCAGCCGCGCGCGAATCTCCTCGGCTAGCCGCTCCAGCTCCACCATCCCGAGCCGCTTTACATCCCCTGGCGACTGAATCCTGTTCAGATACTCTTCCATGCGCAACCTGCCCGGTCTGGCTGAGACGCCAGGCCGCAGCCAACAATTCTACCAACGAGCCTAGCGCGGGGATGAAATGACATCCGAACCGCCGAGAATGGTGACTTGAAGCACAAGTCAGGACCAGGGCATCCCCCCTGGGCTCGCGGGAGGACATACAGCCCAGCCTCGCGTTTCGCAATCGCCCTCGTGCTCTCTCTTTCAAACACGCCAATCCCCGCCCCAGCCTCGCCCACCTCCGCATCTTCCGCTACCATCATCGGCATGCGCGTCGCATCTCTGCTCACCTTCCGTTCGCTTACAGTTTTTCGGCCTGCCGCTCTCCTCCGAGCCGCTCTCCTCCTTTGTCCCCTCGCCCTCGCCCAGCAGCAGACCCTCCCGCTCTGGCCCAGCGGCCCCCCAGAACCCGCGCACGTCACCGAGCCCGAGTACGACACCACCAAGCCCTCCGACAACCTCACCGGAGGCCAGCGGGTCTCCCGGCTCACCAACATTACGAAACCCAGCCTCACCCTCTACCCGGCCACCAAAGCTGCCAACGGAGCCGCAGTTGTTGTCTTCCCCGGCGGCGGATACTCCATCCTCGCCTACGATCTCGAGGGTACCGAGGTCTGCACCTGGCTCAACTCCATCGACGTCGCCTGCGTCCTGGTCAAGTACCGCGTCCCCGAAAAAGGCCACTTCCCGGCAAATGTGGAGGACCTCGAAGACGCCCAGCAGGCCATGCGCATCACCCGCGCCCACGCCGCCGAGTGGCATCTCGACCGCAACCGCATCGGCGTCCTCGGCTTCTCCGCCGGCGCCCATCTCGCCGTAGCTCTCTCCACGAACCCCAACTACACCAGCCCCGGCGCACCCGCAAATCCACTGGGGGACGCCGCCACCGATCCCACCCCCAACTTCGCCCTCATCATCTACCCCGGCTACCTCGCCACTGCCCCAGCCCTCGATGCCCTCGACCCAGCACTCAAGCCAACTGCCTCCACACCGCCCACCTTTCTCCTCCAGGCCGAAGACGACCCCGTCCACGCCGAGAACGTCGTCGTCTACTTCAGCGCTCTCAAACAGGCGAAGGTCCCCGCCGAGCTCCACATCTTCGCCGCAGGCGGCCACGGCTACGGCCTCCGCCCGACCGCCCTCCCCGTCACCCACTGGCCCACCCTGGCCGCAGCCTGGCTCAGCTCCATCCACATGCTCGCACCCAAATCCTGAGCTCACACCACATTTGGAATCCGCCCCCAACCATCACCAAGCCCAGCAAGGTCCCCGAATGCCCCACCTCCGCAGCATCTGTACCATCGCCGCCATCTCAGTCACTATGGCCTTTGCGCAGCAGCCCTCCGTCCCCCCGACCAGCTCGATCCAGACCAACTCGAGCCACATCGACGCCGACGGCACCGCCCACATCACCCGCGTCGTTCCTGTCCCCAAAACCGTCAGCCCCGAAGCCCAGGCCAACCTCGCCCGGCCCGCCTCCGACGCCCCCACTCACGACACCCTCGCCGATCGCCGGTCCGGCACCGATACATGGCAGGCCCGCGCCGGCGAGGCCTCGGCCGCCGCCTTCCCCGTCCACATCGAATCCCTCACCGTCGCCGGCGTTCCCATCCGCGACATCACACCGCTCGACGCAACTCCCCTCCATCCCGCAAGTGTTCTGATCTGTCTCCACGGCGGCGGCTTCAACTCCGATTCAGGATCGCTCACCGAAAGCATCCCCATTGCAAACCTCACCCACACACGGGTCGTCTCCGTCCTCTACCGCCTGGCCCCCGAGCACCCCTTTCCCGCCGCCCTCGACGACGCCATCGCCGTCTACCGCGATCTCCTCAGGACCCATAAGCCCGCCCACATAGCCATCTACGGCACCTCCGCCGGGGCCATCCTCACCGCAGAGGTCGCCGTCCGCCTCAAGCAGCTCAACCTCCCTCAACCCGCAGCCCTCGGCATCTTCTCCGGCCTCGGCGACCTCTCGCTCGCGGGAGACTCACAGGCCATGTACGCCCTCAACGGCCTCTCCGGTCACCTCGATCCACCCGACCCCAGCCACCACGACACCGAATACATCGGCTCCACCAGCGCCCGCAACCCCGTCCTCTCCCCCCTCTACGCCGACCTCCACGGCCTCGCTCCCACCCTCTTCATCACCAGCGGCCGCGACCTCCTGCTCAGCGGCACCACCATCCTTCACCGAGCCTTCCTCCGCCACGGCGTCGACGCCCACCTCATCGTCTTCGAAGCCCTCCCCCACGCCTTCTGGAACGACGTCAGCCTCCCCGAATCCCACGAAGCCTACCAATACATGGCCGACTTCTTCAGCGCTCATCTCAATCGCTGAACCTAAGCCTTACCCGGTTACCTCCTGAGTCGCCGCCTTTCTGCCCAATGCGGCACCCTCGACGGCTCACCGGACCAGGTAAACATCGACCCCAACCCGCACGTCCTTCCAGGCACGGTCCGTCGTATACACCGGCAAACGCAACATCATCCCCAGCGCCAGACACGCACGGTCGCCCAGAGACAAACCGTGCTTCTTCGTCTGACTGATCAACGATCCCGTCATCCTGGCGTGCTCTTCGAGAAATGGAACGATCTCATCGGCAAGGCTCGTTGCCTCTTGCCAACCCTGTTCCTCACTCGCACCCTGGGAGATCAGCTTGGAATGAACCTCTGCCAAATTGATTGCGCTCACAACCGCCTTTCTGTCGGACGCTAGGAACTCCTCAGCACGAGGCTCTTTTCGGATAAAGGCAAGGAGGATCGAGGAGTCGACAACGACCCTACTCATCCGCCAAGTCCCGACGTGCCTCTTCCCGACGTTCCGCAATCAGTTCGTCCTCGATCCGCACACCCGGCTTCAGGTAACGAGCCGCGCTTGCCTGCGCCACTCGAAGCCGGGCCCGCCGTGTCATCAACCGAAGCTCCTGCCCCTCAACCGTCAGCGTGATCGGCTCCCCAGCCACCAGGCCCAGCTGCTTGCGGATCTCCGCTGGGATTAAGACTCTCCCGTTCTCGCTCATTCTGACTGATATCTGCATAGATGACACTCCTTACCTATTCTGGCAGAAATGTACGCCCGTGTCAGCCCTTCTCCTTAGCTCACCGCCCCAATCCCTCCAGCACCACGGGATCCACCATCTCCGTCTCGAACACCCCCTCCCACCGCGCCACCACCACGCTCGCCAGGCAGTTCCCCACCACATTCACCATCGTCCGCGCCATATCCATCAGCGCATCGATCCCCAGGATCACAAAAATGGGCTCAACCGGCAGCCGAAACGTAGCCGCCGTTGCCAGCAGCACCACCAGCGTCGCCCGCGGGACCCCCGCCACACCCTTGCTCGTCAGCACCAGCGTCCCCATCATCAGCAGCTGCTCGCCGATAGACAGGTGCACACCCGCCGCCTGCGCGACAAAGATGCTCGCCACCGCCAGGTACAGCGTCGACCCATCCAGGTTGAAGCTGTACCCCGCCGGAATCACAAAGCTCACCACCCGCCGCGGAACCCCCAGCGCCTCCATCGCCTCCATAGCCCGCGGCAGCGCCGCCTCGCTGGTAGACGTCGCAAACGCAATCGTCGCCGGCTCCGCGACCGCCCTCAGGAACCGGCGCACCGGCACCCGGAACAGCAGCGCCGCCGGCAGCAGCACCAGCAGCCCAAACGCGACGAGCGCACCGTATAAGGTGAGCAGCAGCTTGCCCAGGTTCACCAGCACACCCAGCCCCATATGCCCGACTGTGAACGCCATCGCCGCCCCCACCCCCACCGGCGCAAAGTACATCACCACGTTCGTAAACTTGAACATCACCTCGCTCAGGCTCTCGGTCAGCCGCAGCACCGGTGCCCGCTTCGCCTCCGGAACAGTCGCCAACGCGATCCCGAAGAACACCGCAAACACCGCCACCTGCAGGATCTGCCCCTCGGCAATCGACTTGGCGATATTCTCCGGAAACACATGCAGTAGAAATTCATCCCACTTGGTCGGCGCAGGTGCCTGCGCACTCACCACGCCGGGTGCCCCAGATCTCGCCTCTGGGACCTGGGTTCCTGCGGCACTGCGCGTCGGCGCCCCCATCTCCAGCCCCACCCCCGCCTTCGTCAGGTTCGCCGCCAGCAGCCCGATCACCAGCGCCAACGTCGTCACCACCTCGAAGTACACCAGCGCCTTCACTCCCATGCGCCCGACGCCCTTCAGATCCCCATGGCCCGCAATCCCCGTGACGAGCGTCGCCAGGATCAGTGGCGCCACAATCGTCTTGATCAGCCGCAGAAACACATCGCTGAACACGCGCAGTTCGACCGCAAACCGCGGCGCGTCAAACCCCAGCTCCGCCCCTGCCACCATCGCGCAGAAGATCCACGGCGTCAGCCTCCGCCGGAGCACGCACCACACCGCCAGCAGCCCAATTCCCGCCCACCGCAGCACCTCCGCCGCTACCAGCGCGCCTCCACCCTGCGAAACCGCAGGCAGGAGCGCTCCAGCCAATAACAGACCCAGCCCAGGCAGCAGCACCCCCGATTCCTTCCGCTTCATCGTCGTCATCGTCGTCATCGTCACACTCCCGCGAGAGCATACCAGTCCACCTCCGCTCTCAACGTTCGGGGGACGCCGGATACCGCTGCCCTCTAACCCAGGTTCTCAAGAGAGGCGATGCAAGAAGTTCAGCTTTCCCGGTGCCAACCAGCGGCTGGAAGAAACGTCTCAACCCCAGCCCGTCTTCCGAGCGCGCGCCTTCGGTCTTGCACCCGGGACTGAACTCCAGTCCCTATAAGATGAGGGATCTCCGAGGCCTCACCACTATGTCAGCCACTACAAGCCACGTACGACATCCGGGAAGACGCTGTTGCGGTTGGGCTGCCGCCATCCTCCTCCCACTCTGCCCAACTCTGTTCGCACAAACTTCCATAAATCCACCGCCCCGGTACACTATTGAGCCTTTCGGTAAATCCAACGGGCCCAACAGCCCGCTCAGCCAACCGACCCTCACCCCGGGCGTCCTTACCCTGCTCGAGCTCGAAGGCCGCTTCGCCCAGGACGTCGCCGCCGGCGGAGGCAAGGCCTTCGCCAAGTGGTTCGCCGACGACGCCGTCACCCTCAACAACGGTCTCGCTCCCGTTCTCGGTCGTGCCGCCATAGCCGCTCAGGCCAACTGGGATCCAAAGCAGTACCAGCTCACGTGGGTTGCCCAGGGAGCCCAGATGGGCCCGTCCAACGATATGGGCTTTACCTGGGGACACTACGAGGGTCACTCCATCGATAAAGCTGGCCAGCCCGTCATTAAGACCGGACGCTACATGACCATCTGGAAAAAACAGAACGGCGAGTGGAAGGTAGCCATGGATGCCAGCGCCGACGAGCCTCCCGGTGCCAGCGAGTGCTGCACCCTACCTAAGCCTTGACCTTGCCTAAATCCTGAACCTGCAAGGAGTAACCCGAAAGTACCAGTGTGGATGCCCGCCTCTTTCCCCTAAGCTTAGGAAGCCGATGAACGCCCTCTTGGTCAAAGACGAAGCTCTCAGGATCGAGGCCCTCAGTCAGTATGAGGTGCTCAATCCTACGTCTGACCCCGTCCTCGACGACATCACACGGCTCGCAGCGCAGGTCTGTGACGCTCCCGTCGCCGCCATCTCACTCGTCGGCCCGGACCGCATCTGGCTCAAGTCACGCTTCGGCATCCACGTCTCCGAGCTCTCCCTCGGCAGCACCCCCTGCGAAACCACCATCCTCGGCGACACCCCCTACGAACTCACCGACGCTCGCCAGGATCCGGACTTCTCCCCCGATGGCATCCAGGTCGACGGCCGCGACATGCGCTTCTACGCCGGCGCTCCCCTCACCACCCCCGGCGGCGTCAGCATCGGCGCCCTCTTCGTTCTCGACACGCACCCCCGCCGCCTCACCATCCAGGAGTCCGACGCCCTCTGCGTTCTAAGCCGCCTCGTCATCAATCGCCTAGAACTCAACGGCCGCGTCCGCCAGATTGATCGGTCCGCCCGCGCCCGGCAGCGCGTCGAAACCGCGCTCACCGTGGAGCGTAACTTCGTCTCCGCCGTGCTCGACACCGTCGGCGCCCTCGTCGTCGTCTTCGATACCGCCGGCCGCATCGTTCGCTTCAACCGCGCCTGCGAGATCGCCTCCGGATACGACTTCAACATCCTCGTCGGCCGATACGCCTGGGACAAACTCATCCCCGAAGAAGATGTCGCCGAGGCCATCGACACCTTCGAGCAGATCCGCGCCGGTGGATTCCCGGCCACCTTCGAGAACCACTGGCTCAACCGCGACGGCAGCCTTCGCCGTATCGCCTGGTCCGCCACCGCGCTCGCCGATGGCCAGGGCCAGATCGCCTTCGTCATCGCTACCGGCATCGACGTCACCGTGCACCGCGCCGCCGAAGATACCCTCCGCGAAAGCGAGGCGCGCTACCGCCAGATCGTCGAGGGCTCGCTCGGCATGGTCTGCATGCACGATCTCAATGGGATCCTGCTCTCCGTCAACACCCACGGCGCCGAAAGCATCGGCAGGACTGTGACCGAGATGGTCGGGCGCCCGCTCGCCGACTTCATCCCCAGCGATGGTAAGAAAGCCCTCAAGCCCTACCTCAAGCAGATCACCTCCGACGGAGAGGCACAGGGTCTTCTGCACCTCTGCCATAGCGACGGCGACATCCGGGTCGTCGCCTATCGCAACAAGCTCATCGACGTCCCCGGCCGTGACAAATACGTCCTCGGCTTCGGGGTCGACATCAGCGAACAGATCCGCGCGGAAGGCCGCCTCCGCACCCTCACCCGCCAGTCCGATTCCATCCTCGAGTCCGTCGGCGACGGCATCTTCGGCACGGATCTAAATGGTCGAATTACGGTGGTAAACTCCGCTGCCCTCCAGATGCTCGGCTACAAGCGGGCGGAAGTCCTTGAGAAAGGAATGCACGAACTCATCCACCACACCCGATCCGATGGATCGCCGTATCCCAGCAGCGATTGCCCGATCGAGAACACTCTCGCCAATCGCAGCTCTGTCCGGGTCAGCGACGAGCTCTTCTGGCGCAAGGATGGCTCCAGCTTCCCCGTCGAATACGTCGCCCGCCCCCAGATCGAAGCCGCCGGCGATGGCGACGCCGAGGGTGGCAAACCGATCGGCGTCGTCGTCGCCTTCACCGACACCACCGATCGCCGCGCGCTTGACCGCATGAAGGACGAGTTCATCTCCACCGTCTCGCACGAGCTCCGCACCCCGCTCACCTCTCTTCGCGCAGCCCTCGGCCTCGTCACCGGCGGCGCCCTTCGCTCCCGCCCCGAAAAGATGCACCAGATGCTCGAGATCGCCCTCGGCAATACCGATCGCCTCGTCCGTCTCGTTAATGACATTCTCGATCTCGAGCGCATCTCAAGCGGCAAATCCGAGCTTCAGCTCACCCTGTGTAGCGCGGAAGATCTCCTTTCGCGCGCCGCCAGCCTGCAGCAGGCCGCGGCTGCCAAGGCGGACATCCGCATCTCCACAACCGCCAAAAACGTGCTCGTCTGGGCTGACTCGGATCGTATCCTTCAAACCCTGACCAACCTCATCTCGAACGCCATCAAGTTCTCCCCCGCCGGCAGCGAGATCGAAATCACCGCGAGGAGCCTCGACGAGAACGAAGCTGTCATCGAAGTTCGAGATCAGGGCCGCGGCATCCCCGCCGACAAACTCGAAAACATCTTCGAGCGCTTCCAGCAGGTCGACGCCTCCGACTCCCGTGCGATGGGCGGCACCGGCCTCGGCCTCGCCATCTGCCGCAGCATCATCACCCAGCACGGCGGCCGTATCTGGGCCACCAGCCAGCCCGGCCAGGGCACCACCTTCCACCTCACCCTCCCCACCAAACCCAGCGTCAAACTGCGCTAGTCGTCACTCCTCATTCTCCCGCAGCTTCGCAATCACGCCGAAGTCCTCGAGCGTCGTCGTATCCCCCTTCACCTCGCCCGTCGTCGCCAGTTCCCGCAGCAGCCGCCGCATGATCTTGCCCGACCTCGTCTTCGGCAGACCGTCCGTAAACCGGATATCGTCCGGCCGGGCCAGCGCCCCGATCTCCTTCGCCACCCATTGCCGCAGCTCCTGCCGCAGATCCTCGCTGGCCGCATGCCCGCCTTCGAGCGTCACAAACGCCGCAATCGCCTGTCCCTTCATCTCGTGCGGCCGACCCACCACCGCCGCCTCCGCCACCTTCGGATGCGCCACCAGCGCCGACTCCACCTCCATCGTTCCCAGCCGGTGCCCGCTCACGTTGATCACGTCGTCAACCCGCCCCATCAGCCAGAAGTACCCGTCCGCATCCATCCGCGCCCCGTCCCCGGTAAAGTAGCTGCCCGCCACCTCGCTCCAGTACGTCTCCCGAAACCGGGCATCGTCGTTATAGATCGTGCGCGCCATCGATGGCCACGGCTTCCGGATCACCAGCAGCCCCCCATGTCCGGCAGGCACCGGCTCTCCCGTTCTTGTAACCACCTCCGGCACAATCCCGAAGAACGGCCGCGTCGCCGACCCTGGCTTCGTGGCCACCGCTCCCGGCATCGGCGCAATCATGATCGCGCCCGTCTCCGTCTGCCACCACGTATCCACGATCGGGCATCGATCCTTCCCGATCTCCCGCCGATACCACATCCAAGACTCCGGATTGATCGGCTCCCCCACCGTCCCCAGCAGCCGCAGTGAGGCAAGCGAATGCTTCCGCACCCATGAGTCGCCCCACTTAATAAACGCCCGAATCGCCGTCGGCGCCGTGTAGAAGACCGTAACCTTATGCGCATCGATGATCTTCCAGAACCGGTCGCACTCCGGCCAGTTTGGTGCCCCCTCATACATCATCACAGTGACGCCATTCTGCAAAGGTCCGTACACCACGTAGCTGTGCCCCGTCACCCATCCGATGTCCGCCGTGCACCAGTACACATCCCCCTCGCGCAAATCGAAGATGTGTTTGCTCGTCAGGTACGTCTGCACCGAATATCCGCCGGTTGTATGCACCAGCCCCTTCGGCTTCCCCGTCGTCCCCGACGTGTACAGCAGGTACAGCGGATCCTCCGCCTCCATCCACTCCGGCGCGCACTCCGCCTCCACACCCTCCACCGCATCGTGCCACCACACGTCGCGCCCAGCCTTCATCGATATGTCGTTCCCCGACCGCCGGTACACCACGACCTTCTTCACCGTCGGACACGTCTCCAGAGCCTCATCCACAATCGCCTTTAGCAGCACCTCGCTTCCCCGTCTATAGCTCGCGTCCTGCGTCAACACCGCAACGCATCCGGCATCGTTGATCCGGTCCACCAGAGCATGCGCCGCGAAGCCCCCGAAGATCACCGAATGCACCGCCCCAATCCGCGCACACGCCAGCAGCGCGATCGCCAGCTCCGGGCACATGCCCATGTACACGGCCACACGATCCCCGCGCACAACACCCATCCCCTTCAGCGCATTCGCAAACCGCTGCACCTCGACATGCAACTCGCCATAGGTAATCCGCCGCACCTCCCCCGGCTCCCCCTCCCACAGCAGCGCCACCTTGTCCCGGAGCGCACCCACCGCATGCCGGTCGACACAGTTGTGACAAAGATTCAGCTTCCCGCCGGTGAACCACTTCGCGTCCGCACCCGTTCCGTCCAGCACCTTCTCCCACGGCTTGAACCAATCGAGCTCCCCAGCCGCCTCCGCCCAGAAGGCCTCCGGCTCCTCCACGCTCCGGGCGTACATGCGCTCATACTCCTCCAGGCTCCGCACGTGCGCCTTCACCGCAAACTCCGCCGGCGGTGCGAACAGGCGTCTCTCCTGCAAAGTCGAACTGAGATTCTGCTCCTCTTTCAACGTCACACCTCCGGAAATTTCATCCAACACACGTGCGCTCAGGAAACGCTACGCTACGCAAACGCTAGCGGCAACCGCAGCATCCCAGAAGTGATCTACCGTACATCGCAGAGACTGCGGTATGCTAAGCGGCAATCTGAACTCAGATTCAGACGCCACAAAGTCAAGTCGTCCGGGCCTTTCCCACGGGTTCCAGGAGCAGGTATGGCACTCAGCTTTCTCGACCGCGATCGTTCCATCGCGCCAGCCGGATACAGCCGCTGGCTCGTTCCTCCCGCCGCTCTCGCCATCCATCTCTCCATCGGCCAGGTCTATGCCTTTTCCGTCTTCAAGAACCCCCTTCTCGCGCTTCATGCCGCCGACGGCAGCGCCTGGAACCTGAAGGAGATCGGCTACATCTTCTCGATCGCCATCGCCTTCCTCGGCATCTCGGCGGCACTCTTCGGCGCATGGCTGGAGAAGGCCGGCCCGCGCCGCGCCATGTTCTACGCCGCCCTCTGCTTCGGCGCAGGTTTCTTCGTCGCCTCCCTCGGTGTCAGCACCCACCAACTCGCACTCATCTACCTCGGTTACGGCGTCCTCGGCGGAGTCGGTCTCGGCCTCGGCTACATCTCTCCCGTCTCCACCCTTATCAAGTGGTTTCCGGACCGCCCCGGCCTCGCCACCGGCCTCGCCATCATGGGCTTCGGAGGCGGCGCCATGATCGGCGGCCCCCTCGCCAACCAACTCATGGCCTACTTCAAAGCTCACGGCCAGCCCTCCATTCCCTACACCATGATAACCATGGGAGCACTCTACTTCGCCTTCATGATGTTTGGAGTCTTTACGATCCGCGTCCCCCGCGAGGGCTGGAAACCTGAAGGCTGGACCGCTCCCACAAAACAATCAGCGCTCATATCCACCCACAACGTCGCCGTCTCCGAGGCATGGAAGACACCGCAGTTCTGGCTGCTCTGGATCGTCCTCTTCACCAACGTCACCGCCGGCATCGGCATCCTCGAGCAGGCCGCCCCCATGATCCAGGACTTCTTCAAGGGCCATGTCACTGCCACCGCCGCTGTAGGCTTCGTCGGTCTTCTCAGCCTGCTCAACATGGCCGGCCGCTTCTTCTGGGCCTCAACCTCCGACTTCCTCGGCCGAAAATCCACCTACGCCATCTTCTTCACCCTGGGCGCACTTCTCTTTTTCTTCCTTCCCCTCACCCGGGCCGCCCACCTCAACTCGGTTCCCCTCTTCGTAACCGTCGCCGCCATCATCATCTCCATGTACGGCGGCGGCTTCGCCACCATCCCCGCCTACCTCAAAGACCTCTTCGGCGGCTTCAACGTCTCCGCCATCCACGGCCGTCTGCTCACCGCCTGGTCCGCCGCCGGCATCATCGGTCCGCTTATTGTCAACGGAATCCTCGACCACTACGTCGCCAACAAGATGCCCAAAGAAGACGCCTACCCGCTGATCCTCCACATTATGTGCGGTCTCCTTGTCGTCGGCTTCATCGCCAACCTGCTCGTGCGCCCCGTAAGCGAACGCTTCTGGCTCAAAGGCTCAGATCATCTCGAGCCCATCGGTGCAGCCCACTAATTCATTCCACGCGTCATCGACCGCCCACGAGGAAACAGAGATGGATCACGCTGAAACCACCAAACGAACCTCGCCGCTCCTTATCGCCGCCGCCTGGATCGTCGTCATCCTTCCCGCAGGCTGGGGTCTCCGCTACACCGTCGGGAACGCTCTCAAGATCTTCGCGAAGCCGGCTGCCGCGGCAACCGCTCCGGCAGCCCCGGTCGCTCACTGACTTGGCTCAGTAAGGGAAATCGCTTGAACCGCCCGGCCAGTAGACTCAGAACGTATGGGCTTCACCTGGTCAGCCGCCATCGGCTTTTTCCTCGGCTTCGCCTTTGGCGTCGGCTGCGCCCTGGCGGTCATGTACTCCATCTACATGGGCGGCTACCGCGCAGCCATCAACGATTCGATCCTTCCTGATCCGCCGGAGCGTTTCGTCACCGCCGTCCGCAAAGCCTCCGTGAAGTAGGCGCACCCGCCTCCTGTTGAAAGCCTAAGTCTGCCCCGCCAGCTTAGCCCGCAACTCCCGCACCTCGATCGCCAACGCCAGCACCGCCTCCGCAATATCGGCCCGCTGGCGGTCCTCCTCGCTCGGCTTGATCGCCTCCACGTAAAAGGTCCCGTTAGGCTCGAGAACACATCGCTCCACCTCCGAGACCGTGTCCAGCCCCTGCTTGTGCAGCACCGATAGCAGCTCGCGCTCAGTCAGGCCTTCCTTCTTCATCGCCTGCACATCCGCCTTCCCATGCTTGATCAGCACCGTCTTCGATCCCTCGATCGCAGCATTGACCTTCGGATACCGGTACAGAAATCGCATCAGCAGCCAGTTGATCGCCAACAGCGAAAACGCCCCAATCACGCCTCCGCTCACCGAATTATCGTCGCCAATGATCGCGTTCTGCACCGTGTTCGAAAGACTCAGGAGCACCACCAGATCGAACGGGTTCAGCTGCGCCAGCTCCCTCTTCCCAAACAAACGGAGAAATAAAATGAGGCACAGATAAACCATCACCGGCCGAACGATCTTCTCCAGCAACGGCACATGCAGATGGAACATGCTCTCGATCACACCAGCCTCTACGGACACACAGGTCTCCACGCGCTCGCTAAAAGAAATGACGGCCGCTCCTCAAAGACTACAGGCGACCCCACATCAACTCCCGCAGGCAGCCGCTCTACCTGTAGCGTTGCTGATGCCACTTCCACGCACTCGCGATGATCGCGTCCAGGTCCGCAAACCTTGGCTGCCACCCAAGCTCCGCCTTGATCTTCTCCGATCCCGCCACCAGCACGGCAGGATCTCCAGGCCTCGCCGGACACGCTTCCACCGGGATCGTCTTCCCCGTGACCCGCCTCACCGAATCGATCACCTCGCGCACCGTAAATCCCTGCCCATTGCCGATGTTGTAGATCAGCCGTGGATGCTCTTCAAGCGCGCGCAGCGCAAGCAGATGCGCATCGGCAAGATCCTGCACGTGGATGTAGTCCCGCACGCACGTCCCATCCTTCGTCGGATAGCTCTCCCCAAAAATCTTTATGCTCGCGCCACGTCCCAGAGCTACATCCAGAATCAACGGAATCAAATGCGACTCCGGCTCGTGCGCCTCCCCATATCCCTCGATCGCGCCCGCAACATTGAAATAACGCAGACTCGCATAGCGAAACCCGTGCGCCCCATGGATCCACGTCAGCATCTGCTCAACCAGCAGCTTGCTCGCTCCATAAGGATTGGTTGGTTCGAGCCGCGCATCCTCGAGAATTGGCACCGTCTCCGGCTCGCCATAAACCGCCGCTGTGGAGCTGAATACCAAACGGTTATGCCCGGTCGCCAACATCGCCTCTAGTAACGTCAGCGTCGTCGCAGAGTTGTTACGAAAGTACACTTCGGGGCACTTCATACTCTCCCCTGCTTCGATCAGCGCCGCGAAGTGCATCACACCATCGAAATGATGATTCCTTAGTGTTCCCTCAATCAAATCGCGATCCGAAAGCTCGCCCTTCACCAGCGTCGCGCGCTCCGGAACAGCTCTCTCTTTCGAATGGCAGAAGTTATCAAACACCGTCACATCATGGCCTCGGGCCAATAGCAGACGAGCCACCGTGCCGCCGATATACCCTGCCCCGCCTGTTACCAGAATATTCATCTGTCCCCCTCGCAAGGATAGCTACCACCAAAGTACCAGTGTCAAGCCGTGCCGCCTACGGCACACTGATTGCATGAAGGCGAGGACAGGAAGTCGCCGGGCATGTGTGTAAATACCTGCAACATTCGCTCCCGCACCAACCTTTTTCGCAGCGATGCCCGTCTCTCTTCTATATCCTTGGGGATGAGTGGTCGCGTCGAACCAGTTTGAGTTGCGCGCTGCACCACTTCTCGGAGCCCGGCATATTCGGCTCCCTTTGTCGAAGCACTCGTCCCCGCCTTTGCAGGAACCAGTGCAGATTCGCCTCCCCAAATTCGCCTCGGAGGACGAGGCCACATCAAGGAATCCCCATTATGGCTAAGCCGCTTCGCAGTGAAGATCCCAACCCGCCAAAAAGTATGCAGTTCGCACACTTCGGCGTTCTCAACGACGGCCAGCAGAGTAAGGCGTCCCTCTTCACCTCGGTCTCCCTCAACGTTCTCCTCGCGCTCGTCGTCATCATCATCGGCGCCGCCGCTAGAAAGACCATGGACCACCGGCAGAAGCTCACCACGCTCACCGAACCCATCCCCATCAAAAAGCTCGAGCCGGAGCCAAAGCCCAAGGTCATCCCCAAGCCGCTGCCGCCTCCGCCAAAGATCAAGGTGGAACCACCCAAGATCGTAGCCGAGGTGAAACTTCCCGACTTCCCCAAGCCGCCCGTGGTCAAAATGATTCAGCCGGTCCCGATCATTACACCCGCGCCTCCCAAGTTGGTCACACCTCCCCCCGCTCCCAAGGTCGTCAGCCTCGCCCGGGCGCAGCCCGCCTCGGTCATCAATAACTCTCCCCACCCGGCACCGGTTGCGCTCGGACAAGCAAACAATCCTATAGCTCCCTCCAACCGCCCGGCTACCAGCGCCATCAACCTCGGTCAGACCGGCTTGGCCGGCATGCCAGCATCGAACACTGGTGCCGGTGCACCCTCCAAGGTTGTCAATCTTGGTTCCGGATCGCCCGGCAGCCAGACCATGGCCGGCAACGGTGCCGTCGCTGTCAAGGGCATTAAGCTCGGTGTCGCCGGTGGCACTGGACCGCTCAACTCCACTGGAAAGGTAGCCGGCCCCGTCAACCTCGGGCAGAACCAGCCGCCTCCGATGCCGAAGCCTCAGGATCCCACCACCACCATCGCCCGCTCTGCTCCCAAGGTACTCTTCAAGCCCCGCCCCCAGTACACCGAAGAGGCCATCAAGCTCCATGTCGAGGGCACCGTCTCCGTCCGTCTGCGGGTCTCCTCTTCCGGTGGGGTCCAGGTACTCGGCGTCACCAGTGGTCTCGGCCACGGACTCGACGAGTCCGCCCGAGCCGCCGTCCAGGCAACACGCTTCCAGCCTGCCACCGATGCCGCAGGCACCCCGGTCGACTGGGAAGGTGTCGTCAACGTAGCTTTCCAGCTCGCCGGGTAGACTTTGCCCCGGCGTCTCACATTGAACTAGCATCAGGACCACATACGGTCTTCTCAAAAGGTCGACCGCAGGAGCCGCAATCATGATCTTCCGGAAACCCCATATCGCCGGTCTGGTGCTGGCATCATTCGCTCTAGCTACCCTGCCTGCAGGAGCGGCCAGCATCCCATTCCTCGGCAAAAAGAAGAAGCCCGAAGACAGCATGCTCCCGTCCCGTAAGCTCACCCCCGCCCAGAATGCCCTTGTCGACAAGGCCATTGGACGCGAAAAAGAGGTCATCAAGACCGTCAAGGATAGGGCTCCGCTCGTCGAGACCTATATCCAGAACATGCGTCCCGATCCCCTGCTCAGCCAGGTGCCCGAATCGGACCAGCACTTTCTCGGACGCGTCGAGTTCTCTAAGGTCATCGGCGATAACGCCTATAAGGTCAACGAAGACACAGCCCACGGCACCAATGCGAGCGGAAGCAAGTTCGGCTTCAGCCGCCTCAAACACTCCGCCTCTTACCTGACTGGAATCGGCGACAGACTCCATCTCAACTTCCATGAGTCGGGTTTCGTTCAGATGCTGCTGATGGATTCGAACAGCTTCGATCGCCAGCACTACACCTTCAGCTACGTGCGCAACGACTTCCTCGGCAACACGCCCACTGCCGTCTTCGATGTAACGCCAATTGCCACCAAGACCAAGCTTTCGATCGGCGGAACCACCGTCGGCCGCTTCTTCGGCCGCATCTGGGTCGAGACCCGCGGCGGCAACGTCGTTCGCTTCAACGGCGACTTCTCAGGCACCGAAGAGACCATCCGCGAGTACTACCACTTCGATAGCTGGCGCACCAACGTCCAGCCCAATCTGTGGCTGCCCACGTCCTTCTATGTGGAAGAGAGCGACCCCAAGAGCGTCTCCCGCACCTTGAAATTCAAAGCCATCAATCACGTCTGGGGATACGTCCTCAAAGTCCCGCCGCCTGAATCCGAGAACACATCCATGGATGTCGTCGGCGCAACCGACGTCTCCAACGACGCCCAGGATGTCAGCCCGCTCGGAGCACAGCGCGCCTGGGTCCAGCAGGCCGAAGACAATATCGTCGAACGGCTCTTTCAGGCCGGCCTCCTCGATGCTCCCAGCGAGTTCGATAAAACCCTCGAAGCCCTCGCCGGAAACATCCTCGCCTATAACAGCATCACCCTCTCCCGGCCGATTCGCTGCCGCACCCTCCTTACCGAACCCCTCGAGTCGATCGCCATCGGCAACACCATCATCATCTCGAAGAGCCTGCTCGACACCACCGGTGTCGTCACCCAGGACGGCGCGCAGCAGATGGGCAATCTGAATGCCGTGCTTGCCTTCCAGCTCGCCCACGTCATCCTCGGTCACCGGCTCGATACCAAATACGCCTTCAACGATCGCCTGCTCTTCCCCACTAACTCCGTTTTCAACCGCATCCCCATGCATCACACCGATGCCGACAACACGGCCGCCGCTAAAAAGGCGATCGAGCTGCTCGGGGCCAAGGAGCTCGAGGGCGGTCAGCAATACTTCGGCCTTTACCTCCAGCAGCTGCAGCAGCGGGTCAAGTCGCTCAAGGCGCTCAATCAGCCCATGCTCGGCGATGGGCTGGTCAAGAGCGACGCCGACCCGACCTTCTGGATGCAGGCTCTCATTGCGAAAGGTCCCAAGCTCGACATGAAGGATCTCAAGCAGCAGGCAGCCATGCCTCTCTCGAGCTTCCTTCGCTTCGATCCCTGGACCGATCAGGTAGTCACCCTGCACTCAGCCTTTGAGCCACTCCTGACCGCCGCCGACAAGATGCCCTTCGAGGTAGAGCCCGCCTTCCTGAAGCTCAGCTACTACAAGCCGCCACCGGATCCCTCGGCTGCACCCGCGGGTGCAGCACCTGCAGCAACTGCGCCCACTGCAACCGCCCCGGCACAAATGGCACCCGACGCAACGGCTCCAGCCGGCGGCACTGCTCCCGCTCCCGCTACCCAGCCAGCATCGGCCCCTCAGCCGGAGCCTACCACCACTACGCAGCCCCAACCCTGATTCACCCGGGTGAGCGGGCGGTTCCCGCTCACCCCCCGAGGGCATCCAAGCTCTTATCCGTAACCGCTCCCACCCCCCTCAAGGAGGTCCACACGTGAATCACACCGTCACCCGTTCCGCGGCTTCCCAATCTCCCGCGTCTCGGGTACGTCTCCGAAGTCATCACCGCTCCTGCAACTCGGTCAGCTCTCCACCTTCCGTCATGAACACAGGTCCCAAGTATGATTTGCGCCTCCTTCACTCAGTTGAGCGATAATCAAGCTCTCGACCTCACTCTTCATCTCATCCACGGCTCAAGGCCAGCCGAAACAGGATTCCAGCGGCCATCAGGGGGACGTTCGTGCTATCCAGGCTTCTCGTTGTACTCACACTTCTCGCCGGTGCACCTCACCTCTTCGCCCAGGCGATTCCAACCGCGTCACGCCCCGGAGATCTCATCCTGGGCGCGGGCTATACCGGCGCCTCGTCAGACTACGGCGGACGCTACTCGGGATTCGCCCTCTATGGCGACTTCGACCTCACCCGCCACCTCGGCGTCGAGTTGAATTTTCATAAAGTCAACAGGGGTGGGAATTCGGTTCTTTACGAAAAAACTTACGAGATCGGGCCGCGCTACTTCCGCACCTATGGTCCCTTCGTCCCCTACGTCAAACTCATGTTCGGCCGAGGCGTATTCAATTTTCCTCCGAACCCACCGCCCGCGCCGCAAAACCAGGCTAGCGCAAATCTCGCATACAACATGTACGCCGGCGGCTTCGGCACCGACATCAAGGTTCGCCACTACCTCTATGTCCGCGCCGACTATGAATACCAGAAATGGGGCAGCTTCCCACCCAATGGCCTTTCACCTCAACTCTTCACGGTCGGCGCTGCCTACCATTTCCCATAGACCCTGATCCGTTCTCTTCAGCTCCAACGTAAAAGAGCCTCGGCCATCGCCGAGGCTCTTTTCTGCCCATCGAAATCTAGAAGTGGTACGCAACCCCGATTGCCGGCGACATGAAAACCGTATATCGGTTCGTCCTGATGATGTCGCCCGGCAGTCCAAAATCCGGAGTCTTCGTCACAAAGCCGCGATACTCAGCCCGTATATCGAAGCTCGGGCTCAGCTCATACGCCACTCCAGCGCCGAACAGCCCACCCAGATTCGTGTTTCGCTTCGTAGAGAACTCGTTCGTCTGGAAGTCCCGCAGCGGCGAGAAGATCAAAGCTCCCACGCCAGCTTCGGCAAACGGACTGAAGTTCCTGAAATTCAGGCTGTACACATACGCCAGAGAGATCTCCTGCTGCCGCGTGTGGATCCGGATGTTCGGCTGAAAGTTGGTGTTGTACTTCAGGTTGTTCTGCGAAAACGTGTAGTTCGCCTCGAGCGCGCTTCGCGGCGTCAACATATAGCGATAACTGCCAAGAAAGCCGATCGGCTTCGTCGCATTGACCTGGATTCCATTGGAATTAACCTGCGGCATGATCACGGTTGTCACACTCATGCTCGCGTCCTGCCGGCTCTCCTGCGCCACGCCGGCGGCGGCTGAGGCCATCAGCACGCCCAAAACGATCGTCTTCATCATTCTTCAGTACACCCCTTCACGTCTATCCACGACTCCACCTCCCGAACGACACGCCGGAATAGAGGAGAGCAAAGCACAGGACCTTTCCTATATTGTACCCGCACCTTGACCGCGCAAACGTGACGGCGCCCTTGCAGAACAGGCTGGAGGTCATCTCCAGCCTGTCCCTCGATTGCCCTCTCTTCACTGTCTACGCTGGCGGCGGAGCAGGTCGAGCCGTCTGCCGGTCGCCATGCTTCATGTGCTCACGGTGGTGGGCCTGCATCGCGTCGAACTTCGTCTTCTGCTCGTCATTCAGCACCGCCCGAATTTTCGTCTGCGCCGCCTCATGGATGCTCATCATCTTGCTGTGCCGCTCCTCTTGCGACATCGTCGTGTCCGACCGCAGACCCTGCGCCTGCGTCATGCTGTCCGCCTGGATCGCCTTCACCTGCGACACCTGGTCCGGAATCAGATTCAGATGCTTCGTCATCATCTCAATCCGCTTCTCCGGTCCGCCCTCCCGATGCATCCCCCCGTGCATACCGGGCCCTTGCCGGGTTGCCTGTGGTGGCGCTGGCGGTGGCGCGCTCGGATCCTGCGCCATCGCCATCACTCCGCCCATTGCCAGGCTCAGAACCGCCACGGCGGCCACTCGTCTTCCACTCTTCGCAAACTGTGCAGCCATGTAAATCTCCTTCGTTCCCCGGCTCGGCCGGCAACTTCTATTCAGGTAAGACCGCAATCGCCGGAGAATGTTTCGCCCAACCCTCGCCGTCTCGCTCACTTGCTCACCCGTCCCTCTCCCGCGAAAAGCAGAACGGGTCCCCATGCCGAGCCGCATACATCTCCACTACCTTCAAAAATGCCACCGCCGCGTGCGACAGCGTCGCCTGCCTCCGGTACACCAGCCGCAGTCTCCGCGCCATCTGCAACTCCGCCACCTCTACCCGCACCAGCGTTCCCGCTCTCAGTTCCGGTCCTACCGTCAGACCCGGCACCAGCGCCACACCGTTTCCCATCTCCACAAAACGTTTGATCGCCTCGATCGACGGCAGCTCCACCGCCATATTCAAAGGCGTCTTATGCCGTCGGAACGCCTGGATCACCTTCTGCCTCTGCGGCGAAGCGATATTGTGCGCCACAAAGTTTTGCGCCCTTAGCTGCCGTATCGAAACCTTCCCCGAACGCGCGAACGGGTGCGCCGGATTCACCACGAACGCCAGATCGTCCCGGTACACCACCGTTGAGGCAAGCTGCGGATCCTCGGGCCTAAACGAGATCACGCCCAGCTCCACCGTGTGCAGCAGCACCTCGTCCGAGATCTTGCTCGCCAGTGCTCTCTGCACCGCTATCTTGATCCGCGGATGCTGCCTCCTGTACTCGTTCAGCAGCGGCAGCAGGTACAGGCACGTGTACTCGTTCGCCGCCACATCCAGCCGCCCCTGATGCAGCTCCCGCAACTCCCCCAGAGCCGTCGTCGCTTCCATGCGCAGGTTCAGCAGCTTCACCGCATAATCCCGCAGTACCTCACCCGCCGCAGTAAGCGAAGCGTCCCTCGTCGATCGTTCGATCAACACCTCGCCCACATCCGCCTCGAGCTTCGCGATCGCCTGGCTGATCGCCGGCTGCGTTCGATGGAGGCGCGATGCCGCCCGTGAGAAGCTCTTCTCCTCCGCTACCGCCAGGAACGTCTCCATCTGCACCAGCTCCATAGCCATCACATTCCCCTATTCATCCGAATGTATCGATTAGCTCTGATGATAGTGGAGCCAGAGCACATAAGAGTGCGTTATTCTCTTTTCACCGAGGCGTAACCTTAATCCGATGGCTCTCCCAACCAATCAGATCGTCTTCTTCGATACCACCCTCCGCGACGGTGAGCAGTCCCCCGGTTGCACCATGCACCACCACGAGAAGCTCCGCATGGCGCATCAACTGGCCGATCTCGGCGTCGACATCCTCGAAGCCGGGTTCGCCATCGCCTCCCCCGGCGACTCCGAATCCATCCGCGAGATCGCCCGCGGGGTCAAGGGCCCGCGCATCACCTCGCTCGCCCGCTGTAAGCAGGAAGACATCGAAGCCGCCGCACGCTCCGTCGAACCCGCCGCCAACTCCCGCATCCACGTCTTCCTCGCCTCCTCCGACCTCCACCTCTCGGCCAAGCTCAAAATCACCCGCGCCGAAGCTCTCGACCAGACAGGCGCTGCCGTCCGCCTCGCCCGATCCTTCGTCGACGACGTCGAGTTCTCGACCGAGGACGGAACCCGCTCCGATCCCGCCTTCCTCGTCGAGATGATCACCGTCGCCATCCAGGCCGGAGCCACCACCATCAACATCCCTGACACCGTCGGCTATACCACCCCCGACGAATACCGCGCCCTCTTCCAGATGGTAAAAAGCTCCGTCCCCGGCATGGACAACGTCATCCTCTCCACCCACTGCCACAACGATCTCGGCATGGCCGTCGCCAACTCCATCGCCGGCATCGAAGGCGGCGCCCGCCAGATCGAGTGCACTATCAATGGCATCGGCGAGCGCGCCGGCAACGCCGCGCTCGAGGAAGTCGCCGCCGCCCTCATGGTCCGCCGCGACAAGTTCCCCTACACCCACCACCTCAATATGGCCCTCCTCTACCCCACTAGCCAGATCCTTGCCGAGTGCATCAGCTTCGGCTGCTCGCCCAACAAAGCCGTCGTCGGCGCCAACGCCTTCGCTCACGAGTCCGGCATCCACCAGCACGGCATGTTCGCCAATCCGCTCACTTACGAGATCATGACACCTGCATCCGTCGGCGTTCCCGCAACCAACATCGTGCTCGGCAAACACTCGGGCCGCCGCGCCCTCGAGCACCGCCTGGCCGACCTCGGCCACACCCTCAATCGCGCCCAGCTCGACCAGGTCTACGAGCGCTTCACCGAACTTGCCGACCGCAAAAAACTCATCTACGACCAGGACCTGCTCGGCCTTCTCCACGAGGATCGTCACCCGTCCCCAACCTCGGCCTGAGATCGCAGCCCCAGCAGCTAGCGCGATCGGGGCGACGCAAACACCGGCCTTGGGCGGAGCCAGGAAAGCACCAGGACGAGCGGATCAGGGCTGAAGGCTCGACCCAAGGATCGAGTCGTTCCCACGAAACCAACTAGCCAAGCTAAGCATGAGGAAAATGGAGCCAATGCAACTAAAGATCGCAGTCCTGCCCGGCGACGGGATCGGCCCCGAGGTCACCGCCGAAGCCGTAGATATCCTCAAAGCTGTCGGCGAATTCGGCGGACACACCTTCACCTTCACCGAAGCCCTCCTCGGCGGCATCGCCATCTCCGAGACCGGATCGCCCCTCCCGCAGGCCACGCTCGACCTCGCCCTCTCCTCCGACGCCGTCCTCCTCGGCGCTGTCGGCGATAACAAGTTCAACGCGCTTCCCCCCGCAAATCGCCCTGAGGCTGGCCTCCTGCAGATCCGCCAGGCCCTCGGCGGCTTTGCCAACCTCCGCCCCTCAATCGCCTACAAGGCCCTCTCCGCCAGCTCCCCCCTGCGCCCCGAAGTCACCGACGGCGTCGACATCCTGTTCGTCCGCGAGCTCCTCGGCGGCCTCTACTTCGGCCAGCCCCGCTGGTGGAATCGTGAAGCCAACGAAGCCATTAACACCATGCGCTACACCAAGGCTGAGATCGTCCGCGTCGCCCGCATCGCCTTCGAACTCGCCGCCGCCCGCCGCGGCAAACTCACCTCCGTCGACAAGGCCAACGTCCTCGAAGTCTCCCAGCTCTGGCGCGCCACCGTATCTGAACTGGCCGCCGAGTACCCAGGCGTGCAGTTAGAGCACCAGCTCGTTGACTCCATGGCCATGCACCTCATGAACATCCCGCGCAACTTCGACGTCGTCCTCACCGAAAACCTCTTCGGCGACATCCTCTCCGACGAGTCCGCCGTAATCACCGGATCTCTCGGCCTCCTCCCCTCCGCCACCATCGGTGGCGCCGTCAACCTCTACGAACCCGTCCACGGATCGGCCCCCGATATCGCCGGAACCGGCAAGGCCAACCCCCTGGGAGCCATCCTCACCGCCGCCATGGTCCTCCGTCACTCCGCCAAACTCGAGGTTGACGCCCAGGCCATCGAAGCCGCCGTCCAAAAAGTCCTCTCCGCCGGCCACCGCACCGCCGACCTAGCCCGCGGCGAAACCCAGGCCACCGTCACCACCAAACAGATGGGCCGCCTCGTCCACCAAGCCCTCGCCGAATCGATCGACCGCCGCCAATCCATGCACGCCGTCTAAAACCCTTAAGCCTCACTCACAGTAACCCTGTCATTCTGAGCGCAGCGAAGAACCACCGTATTGGTCGTTGCCCTTGTCTTTTGAATCGATCGTCGCCTCTACCATCGCTTTCGCATTTGCCACACGCACCCGTTCTTCTTTCTTCCATTCCGAGCAAAGCGAGGAACCTGCTTCTCCACCCGTCACAACCCCAAGCATGCGCCGCCCTCTCCAACTCGCCGCCCTTCCCCCAGCACTTGCCGTTCTTTCTTCCATTCCGAGCAAAGCGAGGAATCTGCTTCTCGACCCGCCACAACCTCAAACCATGCACCTCAAACTCCAACTCGGTGCACTTCTCCTCCTCGCCCCAATCACCACCTCACCCCAGATCCACTCGCCCCAGGTCAACCTCCACCGCCACCACACCGAAGACCTCTCCTGGCTCTGGCAGTACACCGAGCCCGCCCCCGACGGCAGCGAGAACCAGCTCGCCCACGACCCACGCCTCAAGCTCTTCCTCCAACAAAACCTCACCGCTCCCCAGTCCTTCTGGGGCCAGGATGCAGCCCAGCCCAAGCCCCTCTCCGAAGTCGCACTCGACTACCTCGGCGGCCCCCCCGGACGCGTCTTCGCCGAAGGCAATCGCTACCTCAATGCTGACGCCTGTGTCGCCCACTTCTGCCCCAACCGCGGCCTGCTCTGGATCGACGCCGCCCTCCCCCATCCCCTCGTCGTCTTTTCGGTCATCGATTGGATCAGCGACAACCGCGCCACCGGGGACAAGGGCGCCGCCTACACCATGTGGGTCTTCAGCAACCAGCCGCTCGACCCCACCCACCTCCCCGCCGCGCTCACCCGCAGCATCGCCCGCTGGACCGCCCAGCCCTCCTCCGGCTCAACCGCTCTCCAGAACATCACCCGCGTCCTCTTGGTCGATCCCGACGGCACCCCCCATCCAGTCGCACCTCCCACCATCGGCGCCCACAACTCGCTCCCCTCTGAAACGTCCAACGAACCGGCCTCGACGCCAACCATCGCTCCCGACACCGCACCAAAGGCAAAACCATGAACACACCCACGCTCGTATCCGGCAGCACCACTGCCCCGCGCACCATGTTCGAAAAAGTCTGGCACGCGCACCTCGTCGCCGAGCCCGCCGGCGAACCCTCCATCCTCTATATCGACCTCCACCTCGTCCACGAGGTCACCAGCCCCCAGGCCTTCGAAGGCCTCCGCCTCGCCGGCCGGGAGGTACGACGCCCGGACCGCACCGTCGCCACCATCGACCACAACGTCCCCACCACCAGTGTCGAAGCCCGCCTCCTCATCGCCGACCAGATCGCCTCCAGGCAGGTCGACGCCCTCCGCCGCAATTGCCGCGACTTCGGTATTGAACTCTACGACGTCCAGTCGCCCAACCAGGGCATCGTCCACATTATCGGCCCCGAACTCGGCCTCACCAAGCCCGGTATGACAATCGTCTGCGGCGACTCCCACACCTCCACCCACGGTGCCTTCGGCGCCCTCGCCTTCGGTATCGGCACCAGCGAGGTCGAGCACGTCCTCGCCACCCAAACCCTCCCCCAGGACAAGCCAAAAACCTTCCGCATCAACGTCGAGGGCGACCTCCCCTTCGGCGTCACCGCCAAAGACATCGTCCTCGACATCATCGGCCGCATTGGCACCGACGGCGCCACCGGTCACGTCGTCGAATACGCCGGCTCCGCCATCCGCGCCCTCTCCATGGAAGGCCGCATGACCGTCTGCAACATGAGCATCGAGGCCGGTGCCCGCGCCGGCATGATCGCCCCCGATGCCACCACCTTCGCCTACCTCAAGGGCCGCCGCTTCTCCCCAACCGGCCCCCTCCACAACGCCGCCAGCGCCGCCGGCGCCTCCGTCCCGAGCGAGGCTCTCATCCCCCCGACCGACATCCCGTCAGCTGAAACACACGCCGACTCAGATGCCGCCTGGGAGAACGCTGTCCACCACTGGTCGCAGCTTGTAACCGACGCAGGAGCAATTTATGACCGCGAGATGACCATCGACGCCACCACCCTCGCCCCCCGCGTTACCTGGGGCACCTCCCCCGGAATGGTCACCGGCATTGACGCCACCGTACCCAGCCCCGAAGACGCCCTCACCGAAGCCGATCGCAAAAGCTTCACCCGCGCCCTCGAATACATGGACCTCAAACCCGGCGTGCCCATCTCCGAAATCAAGATTGACGCCGTCTTCCTCGGCTCCTGCACCAACGCCCGCATCGAAGACCTCCGCGCCGCCGCCGAGGTCGTCCGCGGCCACCACGTCGCCACGGCCGTCCGCGCCATGGTCGTCCCCGGCTCCCAGCACGTCAAGGCGCAGGCCGAACTCGAAGGCCTCGACCTGGTCTTCAAGACCGCCGGCTTCGATTGGCGCGAGCCCGGCTGCTCCATGTGCCTCGGCATGAACCCGGACATCCTCGCCCCCGGCGAGCGCTGCGCCTCCACCTCCAATCGCAACTTCGAAGGCCGCCAGGGCCGCGGCGGACGCACCCACCTCGTCAGCCCCCAGATGGCCGCAGCCGCCGCCATCACCGGCCACTTCACCGACATCCGCCAATGGACCTTCAACTCCGCAAGCGCGCCCTCGGACACCGCCCCCCCAGCAATACTCGACACCCGCCCGATGCTCGTCGAAGGAGGATCCCGCTGATGCAGCCCACCAATACCCTCACATCCACCGCCGCCCCGCTCCCGCTCCCCAACATCGACACCGACCAGATCATCCCCAAGCAGTTCCTCAAACGCATCGAACGCACCGGCTACGGCGAGTTCCTCTTCTTCGACTGGCGCCGCTTCCAGGAGGGCCCCGACGTCCCCAAAGAAAAGGTCGGCCAGCCCAACCCCGACTTCGTCCTCAACAAACCCGAGTACGCCCAAGCCGAAATCCTCATCACCGAACGCAACTTCGGCTGCGGCTCCTCCCGCGAACACGCCGCCTGGGCCATCAATCAGTTTGGCTTCCGCGCCGTCATCGCCCCCACCTTCGCCGATATCTTCTACTCCAACGCCGGCAAAAACGGCATTATCCTCGCCCGCCTCACCGAAGAGGAGACCCAAACTCTCCTCGCCCGCTCCAACGCCAACCCCGGGCACCAGATCACCATCAACCTCGAAGATCAAACCGTCACCGACACCCTCGGCTTCCATGCCCACTTCGACATCGACCCCTTTCGCAAATACTGCCTCCTCAACGGCCTCGACGACATCGGCCTCACCCTCCGCCACCAGCTCGACCTCGACGCCTACGAACACCACCACAACACCGAATACTGGCTATCCCCACGCTCCGTAACCCCATAGCTTCCTGTCTTCTCGACGTTGTCTTTCTTTCTTCCATTCCGAGCAAAGCGAGGAACCTGCTTCTCACCCGCCATTAATTCATGCCCAACCTCCGCCAACCCGCCGCCACCCTCCTCGGAGCCCTCTTCCTCTACTACGAGATCTTCCGCTGGCTCCCGCTCGGCCACTGGAACGGGCAGTTCCACCTCCCCGTCAGTAACGATCAGTTCTACCCCGACCTCGTCATCGGCGCGCTCCTGCTCTGGTTCACCTGGAGCTTCGCCCGCCAGTCCAGACCCGGCATGGTCACCGCCTCCGTCCTCCTCTCGCTCTGGGTCGTCGTCCACTTCTTCGACTGGTGGCTCCCCTACCTACGCGACCTCCCGCAGAGCGCCGCTCGCTTCAGCTTCTATCAGCCACACACCCAACTCCTTCCCGTCTTCGACCATCACTACCCTCCCGACGGAGCGCACACCATCCTGGACCTGATTCTCTATCCCACCTGTCTCGTGGCCCTGCTCGCCACCGTAAACCCAAGCAACCGTTCCCCAAAGGCCCACACTCGATGACAACACCAAACACCTCCGGCAAAAAATATTCAATCCCCCTCACCGAAGGCCCCAACCGCGCCGCCGCTCGCGCCATGCTCCGCAGCGTCGGTAATATATCCCGGGAAGACCTCGCCAAGCCCATCATCGGCGTCGCCAACACCTGGACCGAGATCGGTCCCTGCAACTTCCACCTTCGCGACGTCGCAGAGGCCGTCAAGCAGGGCATCCGCGAAGCCGGCGGCACACCTCTCGAGTTCAACACCGTCACCATCTCCGACGGCATCACCATGGGCACCCAGGGCATGAAAGCGTCACTCGTCTCCAGAGAAGTCATCGCCGACTCGATCGAACTCGTCGCCCGCGGAAACCTCTTCGACGGCCTCATCTGCATCGCCGGCTGCGATAAAAACATGCCCGCCGCCATCATGGCCCTCGTCCGCCTCGACATCCCCGGCCTTATGCTCTACGGCGGCTCCATCGCCCCCGGCCGATTGCACGTCGGCGAAGACGGCAAGCCCGCTCCCGAATCATCAAGCACCAAATTGATCGACATCACCGTCCAGGACGTCTTCGAAGCCATCGGCTCCCACGCCGCCGGCCGCATCTCCGACCAGCAGCTCGAAGCCGTCGAGGCCGCCGCCTGCCCCGGCGCCGGTGCCTGCGGTGGCCAGTTCACCGCCAACACCATGGCCATGGCCGCCGAATTCCTCGGCATCTCGCCCATGATGCTCACCGGCGTCCCCGCCCTCTCGCCCGATAAACATGAGGCCTCGCGACAGGCCGGCCGCCACGTCCTCTCACTTGCCCGCCACGACGTCCGGCCCTCGCACATCATCACCCGCGCCAGCATCGAAAACGCCATCGCCTCCGTCGCCGCATCCGGCGGCTCCACCAACGCCGTCCTCCACCTCCTCGCCATCGCCAACGAGGCCGGCATCCCCCTCACCATCGAAGATTTCGACACCATCTCGAACCGCACCCCACTCCTCTGCGACCTCAAGCCCGGCGGCAACTACGTCGCCCGGGACTACCAGGACGCCGGCGGATCCCGCCTCCTTGCCAAACTCCTCCTCGAAGCCAATCTCCTCGACGGATCGATCCTCACCGTCTCCGGCAAGACCCTCGCCGAAGAGTCCCTCCTCGCCGAAGAGACCACCGGCCAGCACGTCATTCACCACCCCGCGAACGCCCTCAAACCCACCGGCGGCCTCGTCATCCTCAAGGGCAATCTCGCCCCCGAAGGCTGCGTCATCAAGGTCGCAGGACACGAGCGCCTCACCCACACCGGCCCCGCCCGCGTCTTCGAGAACGAAGAGACCTGCATGCACACCGTCGAAGCCGGAGAGATCCATCCCAACGACGTCCTCGTCATCCGCTACGAGGGCCCCCGCGGAGGCCCCGGCATGCGCGAAATGCTCGGCGTCACCGCCGCTATCGCCGGCATCCCCGATCTCGCCCACACGGTAGCCCTGCTCACCGACGGCCGCTTCTCCGGAGCCACCCGCGGCCTCATGGCCGGACACGTAGCCCCAGAAGCCCAACTCGCCGGACCCATCGCCGCCGTCCACGAAGGCGACACCATCACCTTCGACATCCCCGCACGCACCCTAACCCTCCACGTCCCCGAAGCCGAAATCACCGCCCGCCTGAGCACATGGAGAGCTCCCAGCTCACGCTTCGACCGCGGCGTCTTCGCCAAATACACCAACTCCGTCTCCAGCGCCAGCGAAGGCGCCGTCACCACCTAAGATGAAGGCTCCAAAGACCATTTCGGAATCGCTCGAGGCTCTCACCGGTCAATCGGCATGGGGGCTCCAGCGTACAGTCGGCTCAATGTTTTTCCTCGAATTTGGACAAGCAGTCAACCTCGGGAGCAATTCACGTGGCGAGCCCCGCATCCACGGTGAGTGGCATTTCCTATTTGAGCTTTGCTCCTGGTCTCTTCGTAGTGCGTCAGGATTTGACCTGTCTTCAAATGACCTCTTGGAAGCGATCGACTCCAAGTTTGCGTCTCTTTCGCTCGGTTCTGTAAGTTCAGCGAACTTCAGCGCAGACACTAACCGACTTGATATTCAGTTCACATCCGAATCTTCGCTCACCGTGACTCCGGACAGTGATTTTGAAAATCCCGATGATATCCAATGGCTCTTCTTCATCCCGGGCGACCTTGCCTGGAGAAAGACAAATACCTCCTTAGGCGTACGAAGCATTTACGAACAGAGCTGAAACTAACGCGGAGCGCGCAATGGCAAACATCGACCAACACCCACAACTCACCGGAGCCGAAATCCTCTGGGCCACCCTCGCCGGCGAGTCCGTCACCACCGTCTTCGGCTACCCCGGCGGAGCCATCCTCCCCATCTACGACGCCCTCCGCAAATTCCCCTCCATCCACCACATCCTCGTCCGCCACGAGCAGGGAGCTGCCCACATGGCCGACGGCTACGCCCGCGCCAGCGGCCGCACCGGTGTCTGCATGGCCACCTCCGGCCCCGGCGCCACTAACCTTGTCACCGGCCTCGCCACCGCCATGCTCGACAGCATTCCCGTCGTCGCCATCACCGGCCAGGTCTCCTCCAAGGTCCTCGGCTCCGACGCCTTCCAGGAGGTCGACATCACCGGCATCACCCTCCCCATCACCAAGCACAACTTCCTCGTCACCCGCGCCGGGGACATCGCCCCCGCCGTCCGCCTCGCCTTCCAGATCGGGTCTTCCGGTAGACCAGGTCCTGTGCTGATAGACATCACCAAGGACGCGCAGCAAGGCACCTCTCCCTTCTCCTTCGAGGCCGCCGCCCCCGCCGCCGCCCGCCCCCACCCCATGCTCGCCGGCTCCGAGCTCAACGCCAAGTCGCAATCCATCCGCGACGCCGTCGCCCTCATCCAGGCCTCGCGCAAACCCGTCATCCTCGCCGGCCACGGCATCACCCAGGCTGATAACGGGCGAGGAGCCGAACGCGAGGTCCTCGCCTTCGCCGAAGCCCACGGCATCCCCATCGCCTCCACCCTCCTCGGCCTCGGAGCCATCCCCGCCGCCCACCCCCTCTCGCTCGGCATGATGGGCATGCACGGCGAGTCCTGGGTCAACAACGCCATTCAATCCGCCGACCTCCTGCTCGCCCTCGGCATGCGCTTCGACGACCGCGTCACCGGCAACCTCGCGCACTACGCTCCCAGCGCCAAGAAGATCCACATCGACATCGACCCCAGCGAAATCAACAAAAACGTCCGCGTCGACATAGCCCTCATCGGCGACCTCAAAGCCGTCCTCCAAACCCTCACCCCCCTCCTCACCCCCTCCGTCACCCCTGCTCCCTCCAGCCCTTCTTCCCCCCGTGGTCCTTCCAGCCCTTCTTTCTTCCATTCCGAGCAAAGCGAGGAACCTGCTTCTCGAACCACCCCGTCATCTCCCCTTCAACCCCAAACCTCCCCCTGGCTTCACGAAATTAATCAATCCAAAGGCACCGCCGCCGTCCGCGACATCATCAACCTCCCCGACAACGGCCACCTCTACGCCGCCCATGTCATCAACGACATCTGGCGCGAAGCCGTCGCAGCCGGCCGCGAAAAAGATACCATCATCGTTACAGATGTCGGACAGCACCAGATGTGGGAGGCCCAGTACTTCAAACACGAGACCCCCCGCTCCCTCATCACCTCCGGAGGCCTCGGCACCATGGGCTTCGCCCTCCCCGCCGCGATCGGAGCCAAGGTCGCCTGCCCCGAAAAGGATGTCTGGGTCATCGCCGGCGACGGTGGCTTCCAGATGACCGCCGCCGAACTCTCGACCCTCGTCCAGGAAAACCTCGCCGTCAACATCGCCGTCATCAACAACGGCTTTCTCGGCATGGTCCGCCAGTGGCAGGAGACCTTCTACGACAAAAACTACTCCGCCTCCCCCATCCTCTCCCCCGACTTCGTCCTCCTCGCCGCCGCCCACGGCATAGAAGGCGCCCACGTCTCCCAACGTCAACATGTAACCCCCACCGTCACAAAATCCCGCACCTCCGGCCACGCCTTCCTCATCAACTTCCAGGTAGAAAAAGAAGACGGCGTCTACCCCATGATCGCCCCCGGAGCCGCCCTCCACGAAATGGTCCGCCGCCCCCACCAGGACCCCCTTCTCGAAACAGCGGAAGGCGAGTAAGTTAGAAATCGAAGCCATGAAAGAGAGGACCAGTGGAGCTAACAGAAACGTGAGAAGAGGGTCTGGGAAGAGTTGAAGAGCTCGGACAAAAACCCGTTTGTTCGGGAGATCACGCACGATCCGAATGATCTCGCTCAGGAAGAACCTGGCGTATATGCGATTTGGAGGAAGAGCGAGCTGTTGTATTTAGGCATCGCGACGAAATCCAGACCGAAAGGCCTAAGCAAGCATTCATTGAGAGGGCTGAAGGATCGGCTAGATAGCCATCGCCGCGGGCAGATTAGCGGAAGCAGTGTCGCAATTGCGCTCTGGTTCGTCGTTATCGCACCTACCCTGTCTAGGGAGCAACACGCGGCTATCGGGAGGTCCGAACTTAATCCCAGTGCGTTAACTGCTACGTTGATCCAAGACGAGCTGTCTTATACGTGTGTTCCAACGCTCGGAGCAAAGCAAATCGAAACCTCCCTCCGTAGATTTCTCAATCCCCCGCTCAATTCTTTCCAAAGCTACGTCTCCGAAGATGGCCGCTCTCGCCGGCGGAAAGGCACGGCAACGTAGCGCCTGTAAGAGGCCAGCATGCTCCACACCTTCGTAGCCCTAGTCCAGGACAAACCCGGCGTCCTCACCCGAGTCGCCTGCCTTCTCCGCTGGTCACGTCTTGGGCCGCTCCCCGCCACCACCTGCGGGCCAACGGCCCGCGCTACCCTAGCCTGGGGCAACGCCCCAGGTCACACGCCCCCCACAAACCGCGGGCTGAAGGCTCGCGCTAAACGCCTAGTCCCAAACAAACCGCTCATCGAAGCCCACCTCATACTTGGCAAACATCGCCCGCATCTCCGCCTCGAAATCCCGCTTGCGATGATGCTCCGCCTGCCCATCGATGTACCGCACCAGCGCCGCGCGATCCCCCAAACCCACCGAAAACACCGCATACCCGCGCTGCCAACCAAAACGCGCAAATTCCGGCCCCTTCGTCTTGATCCACTTCGCCGACGACAGCTTCAACCGTTCCACAATCGACTCGGTGCGTCCCAGAAACATCGCCACATGCACATGGTCGGCAACCCCGCCGGCGCGCACGCAAACATTCTCCGAACCGTTCAGCACCGACGCCAGATACGCATGCATCTCCGGCCGAATCGTGTCGTTCAACAACGGCCGGCGAGCCTTCGTGCTGAACACAACATGGACCAGCACCTACGAGATCGACTGCGGCATGGTGGGGAGTTTAGCGCGGGCCTACAGCCCGCAATTTACAACTTTCGCTCACCTGGGGCTGCACCCTAGGCTAGAGTAGCGCGGACCTTCAGCCCGCATTCGCCCTCTCTACCCTCTATTCCGGGAAAGGCCCACGCCTTGCCCACCGCCGCTAACTGACAACTGAAAACTAAGATCTGAGAACTCCCCTATGCTCCACACCTTCGTAGCCCTCGTCCAGGACAAACCCGGCGTCCTCACCCGCGTCGCCTCCCTCTTCCGCCGCCTCAACATCAACATCGTCTCGCTCACCGTCGGCGAATCCGAACGCCCCGACACCTCCCGCATGACCATCGTCTGCGAGGCCCCCGACACCGCCGCCCACCGCATCCGCGCCTCCCTCTACAAACTCGAGATCACCGAGGATGTCGACGAGGTCGGCCGCTCTGAGGCCGTCATCCGCGAGCTCTGCCTCATCAAAGTCGCCGCCGGCCCCAGCCCCCCGCCCGAGCACCCCGGAGCCCAGCACTCCCGCTCCCAAATCTTCGAACTCGCCACAGTATTTCGGGCAAGGGTTGTCGACCTCGCCCCCGAGTCCATCATGCTCGAGATGACCGGCGCCGCCAGCAAGATCGAAGGCCTCATCCAGGTCCTCCGCGAGTCCGGCTTCCACATCCTCGAGGTCTCCCGCACCGGCCGCATGGCCATGCGCCGCGGCCACCACACCAGCCGCGTCCTCAAAGCTCTCGGCACCCCCGACGAATCCACCACCGACCCAAACCAACCCGCCTACCCCAACAAACCCTCCGCCGAAGACTTCCTCGAAAACCAGTTCCCCGACGTCCACGAGGAAGAGGCGTAATCGTGCCCGCCTGGACCAACGGCCAATGACCCGACTCCACCCTGCAAACCCGCCAAGACCAGCATTCTCGAAGTCATCCGCAAACGCTGCGAAACAGGGGGCCAGGTTGGCGCAAGTACCCCCTCCACCCGCGTAAACTGGAAACACAAACCAGCAGCAGCAGGCAGATCCGCAACGGGCGAGGTACCCCCCCCGAGTCCGGGTACCCAAGTCGTACCTAAGTCGCCTCGTTCGAAGACTTTGGGTACTAAGTACGGAGGGGGGAGGGTACCCACCCGAAACCGAAAGGAAGACCATGGCCAAGACCTACCACGATCAGGACGCAGACCTCTCCCTCATCCAGGCGAAGAAAGTCGCCATCATCGGCTACGGCTCCCAGGGCCACGCCCACGCCCTCAACCTCAAGGACTCCGGCGTCGACGTCCGCGTAGGCCTGCGCCACGGATCCCCCAGCGAGGCCAAGGCCCAGAACGCCGGCCTCGAGGTCCTCTCCGTCGCCGAAGCCAGCAAGTGGGCCGACGTCATCATGAACCTCACCCCCGACCAGACCGCCGCAAAGGTCTACCACGCGGACATCGCCCCCAACATGAAGCCCGACGTCACCCTCATGTTCGCGCACGGCTTCAACATCCGCTTCCGCACCATCACCCCGCCCCCAACCGTCGATATCTCGCTCGTCGCCCCCAAGGGCCCCGGCCACCGCGTCCGCGAGGTCTTCACCGAAGGCGGCGGCATCCCCGCCCTCGTCGCCGTCGAGCAGAACACCTCCGGCCACGCCCTCGATCTCGCCCTCTCCTACGCCAAGGCCATCGGAGCAACCCGCGCCGGCGTCCTCGAAACCACCTTCACCGAGGAGACCGAGACCGACCTCTTCGGCGAGCAGGCCGTCCTCTGCGGCGGCACCTCCGCCCTCGTCAAGGCAGGCTTCGAAACCCTCGTCGAGGCGGGCTACCAACCCGAACTCGCCTACTTCGAAGTCCTCCATGAGCTCAAGCTCATTGTCGACCTCATGTACCGCGGAGGCCTCGAGTACATGCGCTTCTCCATCTCCGACACCGCCGAATGGGGAGACTACGTCGCTGGCCCCCGCATCGTCACCCCCGAAGTCAAGGCCGCCATGAAGTCCCTGCTCTCCGACATCCGCGACGGCTCCTTCGCCAAGAAGTTCATCGAGGAAAACGAGACCGGCCGCAAGAACTTCACCCGCATTCGCAAAGAAGAGGCAGCTCACCCCATCGAAAGAGTTGGCGCCGATCTCCGCAAAGCCATGCCCTTCCTCAACCCTGTTCGCGTCGAAAACGGCACCGTCGTTAAGGCCTAACCGAGCAGCAGTTGCGAACTTCGCAAAGGAATAGCTGATGAAGAAGAACGTAGACCTTGCCCCCGATGATCTCCATAGGGATCTCATGCTCGCTCGGCCGGACGAAGACGAGAACTTACCCCACCTCGGAGTCGTAGGCGATACCTACACGATCCTCCTCACGGGTAGGGACACCGCCGGCCGTCTCTGTCTGATCGATATGCATATCCCCCCGGCGGAGGTCCACCTCCCCACCGGCACGACTTCGAGGAGACCTTTCTTCTGCTCGAAGGCGAACTCGAGACCACCTTCCGCAGCGTGAAATCCGTCGTCCGGGCCGGCGAGACCCTTCACGTCCCGGCCAATGCACCGCATCAGTTCCACAACGCCTCCGAGCATCCAGTACGGCTGCTGTGTCTCTGCTCGCCCTCCGGGCAGGAAGACTTCTTCTTGGAAGTTGGGGTTCCCGTAAAGACGCGGACGGCAGGGCCACCAAAATTCGACGAGGCTGCCCAGGCGGCGTTCAAAGCGAAGTCTGAAGCGCTCGCCTCGAAATATAGAACGGAGCTGCTCCAGCATGCCTAGGGATCAGACGATGCTCGGGCCGAAGCTCCCTTGTTACGCACGCACTTCTCCGTTTCTCCATCTCGCCACTCTGGCCGGTGCGCTTCTCATCGCATCCAACACACGCGCCCAAGCTCCCGCTCCCACACTCGCCCTCATGCAAGACCGCTACCGCCCAATCCTCATCTTCGCGCCCGAAGGAGACCCACGCCTTCGCCATCAGGTAGAGACCCTCAGGCTCCACCGAACCGATCTGATCGAACGCCAGATCATGCTCGTCGCCTTCCTTCACAAGTACGCCGGACAAGTCGATAGAGAGATCATCACCTTCCTCAATCAACAGGAGACTCCCCTCCGCAAGCGCTTCCACATAAATGAAGACGACTTCGCCGTGATCGTCATCGGCAAGGACGGCGGTGAAAAGCTCCGCTCCAACAAGCTCCTCACCTTCGAAACCCTCCGCGACACCATCGATTCCATGCCGATGCGACAGCAGGAGGTCCAGAAGTTCCAAGCCATCCAAGAACGCTCAGAGCCACGATGAACCCTCACGGCTTCGGGGCCGCGTCATCCTCCGGCAGCGTCCGCAAATACCGGATCACCTGCCACCGCTGCTCCTCCGGAAGCCCCGACCACGACGGCATCCCGTATCGCAGCGTCCCATTCTCTAGCATCCACATCAACTCGCCATCAGTAGCGCCTCGCACCCGCTCCGTGCGCAGACTCGGCCTCCGCCCGCGCCCCGACGCCGTCGCTCCGTGGCACGAGGCGCACCGCTCCCCGTACACCTTCGCGCCCGCTTCCACTGCACTCCCCGCCTCCGGATTCACCCGCGCCCGCGCATGCTCCGGCACCTGCCCTCTCCACTCATGCACCGCCGCCCCTCCACCCCACCCCGCCACGATCCCCGCCAACACCACCCCCACCGCCCCCCTCACCGCTCCCCCCGAAACCGACTCAAAATCTGCGGAACTTCGACCGACACCTTGAACCGCAGCAGCGCCCCGGCACTGTTAGAGTTCAGCCCAAACGCCGGCCCCGCGCTAAATGTCGTCCCCCGCAGCGACTCCCACTGCACCACTGGCGATAGGTAATGGGACGTCTCATGCAGACCTGGAGCACCCCGGTCGCCCAGACCTCCATACATCTCCAAACCCCCCGCAAATCGCTCCAGACACATCGCGCACATCCCCGAAGTGGCCCGCTGCCGCAGCGCCCGGCTCGTCCCCAGGGCATATCCGAACTCCCACGGTCCACCCCCCAGGTTCTTCTCGAAGATCGTGTTCTCCGCCAGGTTCCACCCCTTCCAGTTACGCGAAAGCAGAAGCTTCAACTCCACCTCCCGCTTCTTCTCCCGCCGGCCCTCGGCATTGCTCCCGCCCAGGTCCCCGGCAACGTCATGCCCCACCACCTCCAGAAGGCTCCGGTCCGCCCCGTTGATGTCCTCGAACTCGACGTACAGCACCGGGTTTACCCAGTGCTCGCGCATCAGGGGACGGACCCGATTCTCCCACCGGAGACCTGTAAATACCGTGCTGTCCTTCCTCGTCGTCTGCCCGGTAAGGTATAGCTCCGTGGTCCACCAACCTGTCGCTCCGTACTCCAGCTCCAGTGCACCGCTTCCAAAGGCACTCGACCCGGCCGGCGCGCCCGACACACCCTTCACGGCAACCTCGAGGTTCCCCGGCTCCTCCAGCAGGTGCGAGTATGTGACGAAGTAAGGTCGCTCCTGCGCGCCCGCCACCCCAATTCCCGCGAAAGCGAAGCCCACAAAGAGCTGGAACCTCCATCCTCTAGCCAGCATCCGCATCTGCTCCATCCCCCCATCCAATCGACCTCGGCATCTCTGCACCATAAGCAATTGGCCTCCTCTCCGAAAGCAACTTACAGGGAACACTGGCAAGATCGGTCCGAGCTGCAAGGATCATGGGTTGAATGGCGACCATATCAGTCCGATATAGTAAGCCCAAGACGCCTGTGTCAGATTGCGTTCACTATCTCGCGGTAGCATCACATGGAGGGCAGATCGATACATGGCACCCGACACGGAGAACCTGGAACTCGCACAGCCGTCGGCCTCTCACCTTCCCGCCTTGCCCCGCAGCTTCGACCGCGATTCCTTCCCTGTCGCCGGCCCACCTGCCGTGCCTTCACGTTGCGTGGAGGTCCTCGCCGCCCTTCGTACCATCCCCCTGCTCGTTGGCCTCACGGAGGACGAGTACCTCTGGCTGGTCGAGCACGGAAATGAGCGCATGGGTGTTGACGGTGCCCTGATCTTCCGTGAGGGCGAGCCCGCCTGCCACATGAACATCCTTCTTCATGGCGAGGTTCACGTTCGCCGACGCCACTCCGGTCCCCTCGCGCTCTTCATCGGTCGCGCCGGACAAATCACCGGAAAGCTCCCGTTCTCCCGCATGAAAACCTATGGCGGAGACGGCTTCGCTATCGGTCCTGCTTGGGCGCTCGACATCCATCAGGACCTCTTCCCCGAGATGCTCCAAGCCATACCCTCCATGGGCCAGCGCTGCGTCTCCACCCTCCTCGACCGTGTTCGCGAGGTCACCCGTATGGAGCAACAGGCCGAAAAGCTCAATGCCGTCGGAAAACTTGCTGCAAACCTCGCCCACGAGCTCAACAACCCCGCCTCCGCCGCTCAGCGATCCGCCGCTTCCATCGCAACCGACCTCCTCTCCTACGGCGAACAGACCTTCAACATCGGTCGTCTGAGCCGTGACACCGACGAGGACGCCGTCCTTCTCGACTGGGTCCAGCGCACTCGCAACCGCATCTCCGCCTTTGCCGGTCGCGCCGCCACAGGTCTGAGTCCCCTGGACCTCTCCGACCGCGAAGATGCCATCCTCACCTGGCTCAACGCTCACGCCATTCCCGATCCCTGGAGCATCGCTCCCAACTTCTCAGAGGCAGCCATCCCCCTCGATCAACTCGATGAGCTCGCCGCCATGGTCAGTCCGAGAATTCTTCCCCTCTTCCTGTCAGCCTTCGCCAAGTCGCTCAGCGTCGAGCGCATGGCCCAGACCGTCCTCGACTCCACTATTCGCATCTTCGACCTGATTAGTGCCATCAAGGACTACTCCTACATGGATCAGGCGCCAGTTCAGGACGTCGACCTCTCGCAGTCCCTCACAAACACCCTCGCAATATTCGGGTCGCGCCTCGGGGACATTCAGGTCGAAACCGAGTTCGACCCCGCGCTTCCACCCATCAGTGCCTACGGAAGTGAACTCAGCCAGGTCTGGACCGCCCTCATCGACAACGCTATCGAGGCCATGCAAGGCCGCGGACTTCTACGCCTCACCACCCGCCTGACCGGAACCATGGCCACCGTCGAGATCACCGACAACGGTCCCGGCATCGATCCCGCCGATAAATCCCGCATCTTCGAACCCTTTTTCACCACAAAAGCGCCCGGCAGCGGCCTTGGCCTTGGTCTCGACACCGCCGCCCGCATCGTCAGTCGCCACTCCGGCTTTCTCACCGTGGACTCCCGACCAGGCCGGACCTGCTTCCAGGTCCGCGTCCCCATCGACCGCGCCGAGGCCTATTAACTAACCCAAAAGAAAAACGATTGCCACCCTGTCAGGTGGTTACCTCAACCCCGCGCCAGAACGCAACATGATGCTTGACCGCCCGCGCAGCTGGCTTCGGATCCGGGTAGTACCACGCAGCATCAGGGTTCTCCTGGCCGTCCACCAGGATCGTGTAGTACCGTGCCTGCCCCTTCCACGGGCAGTTCGAAGTCGTCGAACTCGGCCTCAGAAACTCGCGCTTAACCGACTCCTCCGGAAAGTACGTGTTGCCTTCAACGGTCTCAAAGGTCTCGCTCTCCGCTAGCACCTGCCCGTTCCAAACTGCCTTCGCCATAAGCTACATCCCGCAATCTATCAACCACTTACCTGAGCGCACCAGTATCAATCCAGCAGGCAAGCAGGACATATCAGACTCAATCCATCTGCGCATTTGTAACAGAGTTGATGCAGGAAGGAAAGCCGCCCTCCTCGGGCAACTCCTCACCAGCCCGCATGAGCGGGCACATTTCGCTGCCCGACCGGCCCTTCCATACACTCGCTTAGGCTCACGCACCCTGCTCCATCAGCACCGGTCGCGCCCTCTCCGGATCCGGTCTCACCGGCTCGTCAACGGGTTTCGGCCCCCCGATCTTTCTCTTGAAATGGCAGATCAGGCCCGCGGGCTCCTCCGCCGCCTCCGCCTCGCCCTTCTTCTTACGCCTCTTCGGCAGGTCCTCGTGGTTGTTCGGACACACCAGAAACGTCCCCTCGCTGTTCGCAATCTCCAGAACGTAAGGACTCTTACAGCTCGGACAAACCTCGTTCACCAGCTTCATGTTTGAGGCGAAATCGCACTTCGGATAGTTCACGCATCCGTAGAACGTGTCGCCCCGCTTGGTCTTCCGTACTGCGATGTCTCCGCCGTCCTTCGGGCATCGCACCTCCAGCAATTCCTGCTTGATGTACTTGCACTTCGGGTATCCCGAGCAGCTGATGAACTCGCCATACTGCCCATTTCGCAGAAGCAGCGGCCGAGCGCACTTCGGGCATGCCTCCTCCAGTTGCACCGGTGGCTTTTGCTGCACCTTCTGCGTCAGCTTCCGGATCGTCTTGCATGGCGGATCCTCGTTATACCCCGGGCACGCCATGAACGGTCCCCACGGCCCATTCCGCAGCACCATCGTCCGCCCGCAATTGTCGCAGAACTCCTCCTCCTGCTCCCCATCGCCGAGCGCGTCCGGAGAGGTCAGGTCCGGCTTCGCCGCGAAGTTCTCCCTCGTGAAGTCACACGAGAACGGCTCGACAATCACCTTCTTGCCCTTCGGCGCAGCCTCGTTAACAGCCGCCGCCATCTCCTTTGCGTCCGCCACCTCCTTCGAGTACCCGGTCACATCCTCCGTCATCGCCTTCACCGTCATCGGAAACGAGAACGCCGACGTGATCTTCTTCGTCACACCCCTCTGATCCTTCTTCCATGGCCCCGCCGCTACCGTCATGGGCTTGGCCTTCGTAAAGTTGCTGCACGCAAAGAAACTTCCGAACTTGCCCCACTTCAAAATCAGCGAGCTCCCACACCTCTCGCACATCTCCTCGGTCCTCTTCTCCCTCCGCTTCACGTCCTCCATATCCGTCTCGGCGATCTTCAGCTCCTTCTCGAAGTGCCCATAGAAGCCGTTCAGAAGATCGGTCCATTTCTCCGTTCCGTCCTCGACCGCATCCAGCTCGCCTTCGAGCTGCGCCGTATACCCGGTCTCGAAGATGTACGGGAAGTTCTTCACCAGCAGCTCCGTCACCACCATGCCGATCTCCGTCGGCACCAGCTTGGCGGCCAGCTTCTTCACATAGTCCCGCTCCTGAATGGTGTTGATGATCGACGCATACGTCGACGGCCGGCCGATCCCCTTCTCCTCGAGCGTCTTCACCAGGCTCGCCTCGTTATATCGCGGCGGCGGCTGCGTCGACTTTTGCTGCGGATCCAATTTGTTCAATCCCAGCGCCTGCCCCTGGTTCAACTCCGGCAGCCGCTTGTCCGCCGCCTCCGAGTCCTCACTCTCTCCTCCAGCCTCCGCCGTGTCGTCCTTCTTCTCTCCTATCGGCGCCTGCTCGTAAACCTTTAGGAAGCCATCGAATTTCATAATGCTTCCACTCACCCGGAAGTCATACGTCCGGTCCGCCTTCGCCGCGATATCAACCGTCGTCTGGTCGAACACCGCCGGCACCATCTGGCTCGCCACAAACCTCTGCCAGATCAGCCGGTACAGACGATACTGCTCGTCACTCAGATACTTTTTGATCTCATCCGGCGTAAAGCTCACATGCGTCGGCCGGATCGCCTCATGCGCGTCCTGCGCATCTTTTTTGCTCTTGTACGTATTCTCTTTTTCCGGCAGATACTTCGCGCCCAGCCTGCCCTTGATGAACTCGCGCACCTCCGTCACAGCGTCCGGTGACACCCGCGTCGAATCCGTACGCATGTAGGTGATCAGTCCGACCGTGCCTTCTTTCCCGATTTCAATGCCTTCATACAAGCGCTGCGCCACACCCATCGTCCGGCGCACATTGAAGCCCAGCCGCCCCGCCGCATCCTGCTGCAGTTTGCTCGTCGTGAATGGAGCCGTCGGGTTCCGCTTGCGTTCCTTGCGCTCCACTCCGCGCACAGTCCACTTCGCCTTTTCAAGCTGTCCGACTACCTCATCGACAGCCTCCTTGTCCGGCAGAGCATTCGCCAGGAACTGCTCCTTGCCAGCCTCATCGACGCCGTTCGATACCCGGATCGGCCTTCCCTCAACCCCCACCATCCGCGCCGAAAACTCCTGCCCGCCCCTGTCGTTCCTTGCCGAAGCGTCCGCTGTGAGCAAAGCATCCGGCGTGAGCAATGCATCGATCGTCCAGTATTCGACCGGCTTGAACGCATTGATCTCCCGCTCCCGCTCCACAATCAGCCGCAGCGCCACCGTCTGCACCCGCCCCGCACTTAACCCGCGCCGCACCTTGTCCCACAGCAGCGGAGAGATCTGATATCCCACCAGCCGGTCGAGCACCCGCCGCGTCTGCTGCGCGTCCACCAGGTCCTCATCCACATCGCGAGCGTTGTTGAACGCCGCCCGTACCGCTTTCTGCGTAATCTCGTTGAACGTCACCCGCTGCAGCTTGCTCTTGTCCTTCATCGAAGGCAGCAGCTGAAATTTCAAGTGCGCTGCAATCGCCTCTCCCTCACGATCCGGATCCGGTGCCAGAAACACAGCATCGGCCTTTGCCGCCAGCTTCTTCAGCCGGTCCACCACCTTCTCCTTACCCGGAGAGACGATCAGCGTCGGCTCAAACGTCCGCATCTTCAGCTCAACACCGATCTCGTTCTTTGGCAGATCCATGATGTGCCCAATCGAGGCCTCCACCACGTATTCGCTGCCCAGATACTTCCCGATCGTCTTCGCCTTTGCCGGCGACTCCACGATCACTAATGACTTTCCCATTTCTCCCTTTCACTTCAGCAGTTCAGCCCCAAACCGCTAAACCACACAAACCAACACAACAACATCGCGTGTCAACCGTTTCCATGCGAACCTAACACGCTTTGCCGGAGCCGCGTCAAACGCCAGCCAAACCCCGAAGCAAACCGAACCCAAACCCGGTGCGCCCCTGTCTGACCCAAAAGGCCGCCGGATCTCCCTCAATAGACTGCCGGCACTCACTTACGTCTCAACGACTTATCCACATGCCACGCGCCGCCAGCCTCCCCGCGCCGCTCTTCTTGGCTGTCATCCTGAGCGCAGCCAAACGGACCCGCTTCTCTACCCAAATTGTCAAACGGCCATCGCCATCGCTCTGCAAACGGCAAAGCCGCCTCAGAACGTCCGCACATAATTCTTCCCAGGCATCTGCCTTACCTTGCCCGCAAGCTCCAGCTCGAACAACGCCGTAAAGATCTCGGCAGACCCCGTCTCCGCCTCCAACCTTTCAATCAGCTCATCCAACTGCGTCGACTCGTCATGCCGCAGCCGCTCATACACGCGCCGCTCATATTCAGGAAGGCCCTCATATTCAGGAAGGCCATGGGCACCGGCTCCGTCAAATAAGGATGCGGGAGACCCGGCATCGGATTCAGCCGCCCTGCCGCTCGCCGCCTCGTCTTCAAGTGCAAGTCGTACTTGCGACGGGAGATCCTCCCAGACGTCCTCCCACGTCGCCGTCAGCTTCGCCCCCTGCTTGATCAGCGTATTCGGCCCCCATGCGTTCTTGTTCGTCACGTTTCCCGGCACCGCGTACACATCGCGATTCTGCTCCATCGCGCACCGCGCGGTTATCCTCGTCCCGCTATGCTCGCCCGCCTCGATCACCAGCACGCCGACGCTCATCCCGCTCAGCGTGCGGTTGCGAATCGGAAAGTTCTGCGGCGCCGGAAACGTCCCCAGCGGAAATTCGCTTACGATCGCTCCACCGCTCGCAACAATATCCTCCGCCACCCGCTTGTTCTCCTTCGGGTAAATGACGTCGATGCTCGTCCCCCACACCGCCACCGTCTTTCCCCCTACCGCCAGAGCGCCCTTGTGCGCCGCCGTATCCACACCGCGCGCCATCCCGCTGAAGATCACCATCCGCCGATTCGCCAGGTCCCGGCTCAGCATCTCCGCCATCCCTAACCCATACGGTGATGGCTGCCGAGTCCCCACCACCGCAATCCCCGCCCGCGACAGCATCGCCACATCGCCCCGCACCCAAAGCACCGTCGGCGGATCATAGATCTCCCGCAGCCTGTCCGGATACGTCTCATCCGCCGGCGTCACCACCATCCCGCCCGCCTCCCCCACCCGCTGCATCTCGTCCACCGCCGCCGATCGCGCCCGCCCGTCCGCACAGAACTGCGCCGCCGCCGCCGGCATCCCCGTCCCCTCCAACTCCGTCAGCGAAGCTCCAAACATCCGCCCCGCTCCACCCATCCGCTTCACCACCCGCGCAATCCGCGTCGGCCCCATCCCCGGCGTCAACGTCAACGCCATCCACCCCAGCCGCTCTTCCTCCAGCAGATCCACACGCACCATCAAACTCATGCAGCCCTCAAGCAAATACTCCAACAGGTTCGTAAACAAAAGCTCCGCATCGGCAGAACTCACACGCCCACGAACCTAAAGCGACCCCATCCGCCGGTCAATGCAACTTCTGTCTCCGCCCTCACTTGCCTTCTTTCTTCCATTCCGAGCGAAGCCGAGGAACCTGCTTCTCGCCTCTGCCTTTGCTCTCCACCAACAGACCAGGCGCCTCACCACCAACAGCTCTCGCCTTCACACTTCCTGAGCGCAGCGAAGGACCCGCCTCTACCTCCGACTCCGCTCCGCCTCATCCGAGCATCCACTAAACTGGACCCAACTGTTTGCCCACCTCCAACCCCATCCCCCTCCGCGTCGCCGCCATCAGCTTCCTCAACCCCGCCCCGCTCATGTGGGACTTCGAGCACCCGCCCCTCGCCCCCATCCTCTCCACCCGCTACACCGTCCACTACACCGCACCCTCCCTCTGCGCCCACCAGCTTCTCTCCGGTGAGGCCGACCTCGGCCTCATTCCCATCGCCTCCCTCACCCCCTCGCTCGCCGTCGTCCCCGGCTGCACGGTCGCCTCGCTCAACCACGTCCGCTCCATCCTCCTCCTCGTCAAACACCCACACACCCTCGCCACCATCCGCACCGTCGCCACCGACACCGCCTCCCGCAGCTCCGTCGCCTACCTGCAGGTGCTCCTCCGCAAATTCCACGCCAACGATCCCACCCTCCTCCCATACCCCGCCGACCCCGTCGAGATGCTCCGCCACGCCGACGCCGCCCTCCTCATCGGCGACCCCGCCCTCCTCGCCCGCGAGCACCACACCGGCATCGAAGCCGACGCCGGCCCCCTCCTCTGGATCGACCTCGCCCACGAGTGGCACACCCGCACCGGCCTCCCCTGGGTCGCCGCCGTCTGGGCCGCCCGCCCCGATGCCCTCACGCCCCACACCACGTCCCCCGCCCAACTCACGCTCGACCTCCAACTCTCCCGCGACCATGGCCTCGCCCACGTCGAAGATCTCGTCGGGCACTGGACCTCCCGCATTGCTCTCCCGCCCGAGACCATCCGCCTCTATCTCACCCGCAATATCCATTACTTTCTCGACCGACCCTGCCTCCGCGCCATCGATCTCTTCCGCCAATATGCCTCCGAAACCGGCGCCCTCCCTCCCCTCGGCCCCATTCGCCTCCTCTAACTGCAAACGTTAAGCGACTTCCGCCCACCCCAGCGCGTCTCTAAGGCATGATTCTTTCCGCGGCAGCTACCCTGGCGGCCCAATTCCCGGCCCTTACCGCTACCGTTGCCGCGGCCGCCCACCTCCATCAGCACGGCCCCTTCCTCCACCTGCTCATCCGCTTCGGAATCCTTGGCATCTTCCTCGTCTCGATCGTCGACTCCTCCTTCGTCCCGCTCCCCATCCCCGGCGTCACTGACATCATGCTGGTGCTCTTCGCCGCCCAGCACACCAACCTCTTCCTGCTCGTCTTCGCCGCCACGCTCGGCTCCGCGATCGGCGGATACCTCAGCTACCAGGTCGGTCACGCCGGCGGCATGCAGTTCCTCGAGAAGCACGTCCCCAAGCGCATCTTCAGGCGCGTCACCCGATGGATGGAGCGCAACGCCATCCTCGCCATCGCCCTTCCCGCCCTCCTTCCTCCACCCATGCCCCTCTCCCCCTTCGTCCTCGCCGCTGGTGTGCTCAACATGTCGCGGAGGAAGTTCCTTAGCGCCTTCACCGTCAGCCGCGCCCTCCGGCATGCCATCGCCGCCGCCCTGGGCATCTACTACGGCAGGCAGGTCCTCGGCCTCTGGGCTCACTTCTCCGACAAATGGGCCGCCACCATCCTCATCGTCATCTGGTCCTTGATCCTTATCGGCTGCGGCTTCGCCTTCTGGAAGATCTACCAGACCTCGCGCTCCTTCAGGGGCCAGAACTCCACCCGTCCCGAAGCCATCTCCACCTCCCAGGCTCCCGCCGCCTAAGCGGCCGCTACCGTCGGTCTCTCCCGCGGCGAGAGCTTGCGCCGGTAGTAAATAGTCGTCAGCACGATCGCCGGTACACCCACCGCCGTCGGCCACAGCCACACAATCACCGAGCCGGTGTGGAAGAGTGGTTCCAAAGTGACCACCGAGAACGCCGTACACGCCGCGATATAGCTGCCGATAAAGTTCCCCAGGTGCGTGTACCACCAGAACATCTTCTCCTTCGGCTTCCGCACGAAGCTCAGCATCTGCGTAAACGCCAGCCGCATTCCCAGGCACCCAAACACCACCGCCACAATACCGAAGTTCTGCACCCAGGCCGGCTTGAAGATGCCGAACATTGCCAGGCAAGCGCTCGACGCGAAGGTAAGGCCGCCGGCGATCCAGTCGATCGGCCTCGCTCTCCCTACACGCGCCAGATCCTTAAGCTTCAGCACCCGGTACCCCGAGAACGCCGCGTAAAAGCTGAACACCGCCACCAGCGCCAGAAACAGCACCGGCCGGTACAGCGCCATCGGCAGCGCCGTCGCAGCCACCACCCCCATCGACCACAGGTACACCATCCCCCACCGCTTATGCTGCTTTCCACCCTTCGCCGTCGCCAGCGCCACCGGCGCCAGCAAAAACGAGCTCGCACCCGCCGCTATATGAACTCCCAGGAACACCCTCATCCACATCGGATCATGATGCATCGCGTACCTCCTTTTGCCTCTCGTCTGCTGCTACTTCGTCCAGCAACCGAAGCGTCTCGTCCGCCCACTCCATCACGGCTCGAGCCTCCGCCATCCCATACCGCAAGGTTGAAAGAAAGAAAGGGAGCGCCGGCTTGTTCGCATGCCGCTTCCTGATCTCCGGCTCCAGGCGCGTGTAGCGCAGGAGATCCGCCGAAAACCGCTCCCGCTCCGCCATCACCTGCCCTCGCGTATCCTCCAAGCTGCCGTTGCTTCCAAAGAAAAGCTTCAGCAGCATCTCGTTTCGCGGCACGCGCGCCGCCGGCATCACCGCCAGCCACGTCGCCAGCCGCTCCCTTCCAGCAGGCGTCAGCGAGTACACCTTCCGCCCCGCCCGGCCCGCCTCCTCTACGTCGACCAGACCTTGCCGGCGCAGCTTTGCCAGCGCCGGGTAGATCTGCCCAAAGCTCTCACTCCAGAAGTTCCCGATCGACAGCTCGATCCTCTGCCGAATCTCGTACCCCGACATCGCGCCCAGGCTCAGCATGCCTAACAACGCCTCCGTCGTAGTTGTCTTCCCAGGTGCATCCTTCTTCCTCACAGTCATATCTGGAAGTTATCTCTCAGATAGCTCTACGCAAGAGAAAAGGGAACAGCTCCCTGTTCCCCGCGTCTGACCCACCGCAACCAAGTCGCCCCCACCGTGAATCCGGCCATCGCCGTACCCGCCCTAAAACTCCCACCGCAACAAAGTCGCCCCCACCGTGAATCCGGCCCCAACACTCGCCAGCAGCACCAGGTCGCCCTTCTTCAGCCGCTTGTCTTCGAGCGCGGTCTGCATCGCCAGGGGAATCGTCGCCGCCGTCGTATTCCCATAGCGATCAATGTTGATCACCACGCACTCCTCTCCCAGCCCCAGCCGCTCCGCCGTCGACAGGATAATGCGCTTATTCGCCTGGTGTGGAATAAAGCAGCTCAGGTCCCGCGGCGTCACACCGTTTCGTGTCAGCACCGTCTCAGCCGCCTCCGCCATCTTGCGCACCGCGAACTTGTACACCGCCTGCCCGTCCTGGTGCACGTAGTGCATCTTCGCCGCCACTGTCTCCGTCGTCGCCGGATGGAGGCTCCCACCGCCCGGCATATTCAGCGCCGTTGCCCCCGACCCATCGATCTCATGCCAGTAGTCGATCAGACCCACCTCGTCGCCCTCGCACGGTTCCAGCAGCACCGCCCCCGCGCCGTCGCCGAAGATCACGCACGTCGCCCGGTCCGTGTAGTCGATCACCGAACTCATCACATCCGCGCCGATCACCAGCACCTTCCTGTGCATGCCGCTCTCAACCAGCTTCGCTCCCACCTGCAGCGCGTACGGAAATCCCGAGCACGCCGCCGACAGATCGAACCCCCACGCATGCTTCGCTCCCAGCCGGTCCTGCACCAGGCACGCCGTCGCCGGGAAGAACATATCCGGCGTCACCGTGGCCACGATGATCACCTCTACTTCACTCGCATCGAGACCGCGCTTTGCCAGGCAGCACCTCGCCGCCTCCGTCGCCAGATCGCTCGTGCCCACGCCCTTCTCCGCAATGTGCCGCTCGCGAACCCCCGTCCGCTCCGTGATCCATTGGTCGTTCGTCGCCACCATCTTTTCGAGATCCGCGTTCGTCAGCACCCGCGGTGGAACGTACGTGCCCACCGATGTAACTTTCGCCCTCACCGCCGCATGCGGCCGCAACGTCAAACTCAAATCCATCACCTCTCTCGAACGAACTCACCGGCTCGTGAACCGGCCATCCACCAAGCTCCATTCTCGCCGACAAAGGTTTCCATGTCATCAACCGTCCGAGGAACGAACGAGACACCACGACGGCCTCAACGCGACCCCCTGCCCCAGTGGACGCGGAAAGTAGGAGTGATCCGATTTCAGTTCTGGAAACGGAAAGTGCCGGGCGACCTACTGCGCCATCGCGCAGACGCCCCAAACTCCGGTTGAAGTGGGGAAAGTGTACCGGGCGACCTACTGCGCCATCGCGCAGACGCCCCAAACTCCAGTTGTAAGTGGGGAAGTGTACCGGGCAACCTACTGCGCCATCGCGCAGACGCCCCAAACTCCAGTTGTAAGTGGGGAAGTGTACCGGGCGACCCACTGCGCCCATAATGACCCGTTACCGTTGCTTCCTTCCGGACCTGGCGGGGTTGGCGGGATTACGTCGCGTAGGACCCGGCACAGAACGAAGTCTACCATCTTGGACTCGCACAAAGAAAAGGCCGGCCACCGCTTGAGGCTGTTACGGAACTAAGATTTAAACAGGCAGAGATGAGAAGATGCCCTCGCGGGAGCGGGGGCATTTCTTTATGGGCTATATCCGAGGGGACGGGCGGATTCAGGGGACGCTGTTTCCGGTGG
>JAABVA010000262.1_pt1 | contig 69381 bp, 65 predicted proteins | sample 5560331 | NCBI WGS metagenome assembly JAABVA01 (sample SAMN12812661, study PRJNA571458) | rock metagenome | isolation source: Antarctica rocks | place: Antarctica: Victoria Land, Mt New Zealand sud | collected 2016-01-07
CCGCCTCGCGGCAGCCGTCGCGCAGACCGTGGACGGCATCCGGAGCGGGGTGTCCCTGGTGCTCCCCGACACCGTCTCGCTGTCCAGCGGCACCGGCGTCTTCCCGGTCGTCGTGACCAACAGCCTCGCCCAGCCGGTGCGGGTGCAGATCGCGATGGCGGCCAGCAGCCCCGACCGCCTCCAGGTCGCCCCGATCGACGCTGTCACCGTCCCGGCACGGCGGTCGGCCACCGTCCGGGTCCGGGTCAGCAGCCGCGCGCGCGGTCTGGTCCAGGTGCGGGCCGTGCTCCGCGACGGCGTCGGTGGCGAGCTGGGCTCACCGGTCGACTTCGCCGTCCACTCGAGCTCCTACGACCAGATCGGCTGGGTCATCCTCGTCAGCGCGAGTGCACTGCTCTTCGGGGCCACGGCGGTGCGGCTGGTGCGCCGGATCACCGCCCACGCGCGGAGCCGGACGCCGTGAGCCGACCGGCGGACGGACCGCCGCGGGGGTCGGTGCCGGAGCGGGCAGTGGCGTCGGAGCGGGGAGCGGTGCCGGAGCGGGACCTGCCGGCGGTGGACGCGTCGGCCACCGCCGGTGCGGCCGACAGTGCGACCCACGGTGCGCCCGGCGGTGCGCCCGACGGTGCGGCGGATAGTGCAGCACCCGCTGCCGGGCTCGGGCGGTCGAGCTCGGTGATGGCCATCGGGACGGCGGTGTCGCGCCTCACCGGGTTCGCGAGGACCGTCGTCCTGCTCGCAGCCCTGGGCGCCCTCCTGCCCGGCGACGCGTTCACCCTGGCCAACACCATCCCGAACAACCTCTACATCCTGGTGGCCGGCGGCGCCCTCAACGCCGTCTTCATCCCCCAGCTGGTCCGCGCCATGCGTCGCGACGCCGACGACGGCGTGCTGTTCGCCCAGCGGCTGCTGACGATGACGGTGGCCGTGCTGCTCGTGGTGAGTGCCGCCGCGGTCCTCGCCGCGCCATGGCTGGTCCGACTCTTCGCCGGCTCGCAGTTCCAGCAGGGCGCCAGCCTCCCGTACCTGCACCTCTCGATCTCCTACGCCCGCTGGTGTCTGCCCCAGATCGCCTGCTACGGGCTGTTCGTCGTCGTCGGACAGATCCTCAACGCCCGCGGCCGGTTCGGTCCGATGATGTTCGCGCCGATCCTCAACAACGCCGTGGCGATCACCGTCTTCGGGGTGTTCCTCGCCCTCGGCACCGACCACTCCCGCGCGGACGTGCCGCGGTGGCAGGTGATCCTGCTCGCGGGCGGCTCGACGCTCGGGGTCGTCGTGCAGGCTGCGGTCCTGCTGCCCCTGCTGCGGCGCGCCGGGGTCCCGCTGCGCCCGCGGCTCGGCTGGCGGGCGATCGGGCTGACGAAGGTGGGACGGCTGGCGGGGTGGACCCTGCTCTTCGTCGCCGTCAACCAGATCGCGTACGTGGTCGTGTCGCGCATCGCGACGTCGATCAACGCGACGCCGTCGACCGGGCACACCCACGGCGGCAACGGGGCCGGCAACGGGGCCGGGCTGACCAGCTACCAGAACGCGTTCCTCGTCTTCCAGCTGCCCCACGCGGTGGTCGCGGTGTCCCTGGTGACCGCGCTGCTCCCCCGGATGAGCCGGGCGGCGGTGGCCGGGTCGCTCGCCGAGGTCCGCCGCGACACCGTGCGCGGACTGCGGGTCCTCGCGGCGACGTCGATCCCGGCGGCGGCCGCGTTCGCCGTCCTGGGCCGCGACATCGCGATCACCCTGTTCGCGACGCCGACCGGCGACCACACCACGGTCGCGGCGGCCGCCGTCATCGGTCGGGTGCTCACCGGCTTCTCCCTGGCGACGCTGGTGTTCAGCTCGCAGTACCTGCTCCTGCGCGGCTTCTACGCCTTCGAGGACACCCGCACGCCGTTCTTCGTCCAGACGGTCATCGCGGGCCTGACGATCGTCGGCGCGCTCGCCGGGTCGAGGCTCGTGGCGGCCCACGGACCGGTGGCTCAGCTGGTGGCGGTCGCGGTCGCCTACGGGCTCGCGTACGTCGTGGGGACGACCCTCTCGGCGACGCTGCTCCGCCGGCGCCTCGGCGGCCTGGACCTGTCCGGGGCGGTGCAGACCGCGGTCCGCAGCGCACTGGCCGCCCTGGTCGCAGCGCTCGTCGCCGTCCTGCTCGACCGGGCGGCCCACGTCCTGCTGCCCGACACGGCGGCGGCGGCGCCGGTGCGCCTCGTCGTCGCCGGCGGGTCCCTGGTGGCGGTCTACCTGCTGCTCGCCCGACGCCTGCGGGTGGCCGAAGTCGCGGCCGTGCTCCAGCTGCTGAGGCGGCGGCTGGCCGGCCGGCGCCGCTGACTCCAGACCCGTCGGGCCGGACCCGACCGCCGCCGGTGCGCCTCGGCCGTCCACCTCGCGGCGTTCGTCCAGCGGGCCGGGCGGCGGCGGCCATACCATGACCACGAGGGGCGGCCGACGATCCGGTACAGGCTCGACCGGGTCCGACAGCCCGCGGAGCGCCGTGCAGTCGACGTCGTCCGGTCGACCACGAGCGTGCGGAAGGACGCCGGTGAAGCAGAACCCGGGTCCGCCCGGCCGTGTGAGCGTTCTCGCGGGTCACCAGTCGGGCCGCGAGGTCACCGATGGTCCGAGACATCGCCCCGCGCCTCCCGCGCCGAGCCAGACCGTCCCCACCCAGACGGTCCCGGGTCAGACCGTCCCCACCCAGACAGTTCCCACCCAGACAGTTCCCACCCAGACCGCTCCCAGCCAGGTCCGGACGACGGCTGCTCCGCCGCCCGTCTCGGCGAAGGTCGGCGCGACCGACGACGGTGCGCGGACGCGTTCGCCGGAGCCCGACGCCGACGAGGCGCCGACCCGGCCCGGAGCGACCACCTCGACCGCCGGCACGAGCACGCCCGCCACGATCGCCCCCGCGACGATGACCGCGGACGTGTCCACCTCCGACGTCGGCGCCCTCGCCACGGTCGCCCCCCGGACGGCTCCCGCGAGGACCGTCCCACCCGGCCTGCGGACGAGCGGGCCGAGGACCGACGGCCTCGGGCGACCCGGCCTCCCCGGTACCGACCTGTCCAGTACCGACCTGTCCAGTAGCGGGCTGTCCAGTACCGGGCTGTCCGGTACCGAACTGTCCGGCACCGGGCTGTCCAGTACCGGCTCGACCGGTACCGCTGGCGCGGACCGTGGTGCGGGGCGTCAGGGCGGGCTCGGCGTCGCCGACGCCGCGCGGGTGCAGCTGGACCGGGGCGTCCTGGTCAGCAGTCGGTACCTGCTGACCCGGCTGCTCTGGCGCAGCGAGACGCACGAGGCGTGGCAGGCCGTCGACCAGATCCTGGTGCGTGACGTCCGCCTCACCGCGCTGCCCGCGTCCGACGTCCGCGCCGACCGGGTCCTGGAGGCGGCACGCCGGGCCGCCCTCGTCCAGGACCAGCACTTCCTCCGGGTCTTCGATGCCGACCGGGCGACAGCGGCCGACCTGGCCCGGGTGTGGCGCGACGGTCCGGTCCCGCCGGCGGCCGCCCAGCCCACCGGGCTGGTCCCGGGACCAGGTGCGGGCACCGGGCCGGAGGCCCACGACGCAGTCGGCGCCCGCGGGCCGCGCGGGCTGACCGCCCCCCTGGTCTACGTGATCGAGGAGTGGGTGTCGGCGCCGTCGCTGCAGAGCCTGCTGCACCGCTCCCCGCTCCCGGCGCGCCAGGCCGTCCTGCTCACCATCGACCTCGCCGAGGCGCTGGCGGCCGCGCACGCCCAGGGGATGCCCCACGGGTTCATCGGTCCGGACCGGGTGCTGGTGTCGGCCAACGGGTCGCTGCGGATCTCCGGCCTGCGCAGCGCCGCGGTGCTCACGACCAGGACCCCGGCCGAGCCGGGGAGCCCGGCTGCCCGCGACCAGGACGCGGCCGACGCCGCGGCCGACGTCCGCTCCGTCGGAGCTGTCCTGTACGCGGCACTGACGGCCCGCTGGCCCCTCGGCGGCGACGTCGACACCCCGACCGAGTCGCTGTGGCGCTGGTCGTCGGCGGCCGACCTCGGGGACCACCCGGGCGCCGAGGACACGCTGCGGCCGGCGCCCCGCGCGCACGGGCGGGTCCTGGCGCCGCGCCAGGTTCGTCCCGGCATCCCGCGCAAGCTCGACGAGGCCGTCCTCCGGCTGCTCGGCCACCCCGTCGGCGACCATCCTGCCGTCCGGACCCCCGCCGAGGCACTGGACCTGCTCACCCGCGACGTGCTCGGGTCCCTCGATCGCGGCGGGGTCATCCCCGCGCTGCGCGACCTGGCCGACCCCGGGACGACACCCGAGCGGACCGTCGTCGCGACCGCCGACCGGCTGTCCGGCCGGCCGACGGGCGCGCCGCTGGCAGCCGCCGACGGTCGCCGCCCGCGGGAGCCGGCCGTTAAGTCAGCCGGGTCGGCGCCGCCCCCCGAACGGTGCGCCGCGGTTCTGACGTGGGAGGGCCCGGAGGCGCGCATCGGTGACGGCGGTGACGCCGCGCCCGACCCGGTCGGCCGGGTCCCGGGCGACCGGCGGGCCCCCGACCGGCGGCTCAACCCCGAAGGGCCCCCGAGCCACCGGCTCCGCCCGTGGCTCGTCGCCGTCGTGGTCCTCGCCCTGCTCGCGGCTGCGGCGGCACTGGTCGTCCAGGCCTTCGGCACCCTGTCCGGCCGGCGCGTGAGCGCCGCACCGCCGCAGGCGGCCGCCCGCCGCGTGGTGTCCGGTGTCGTCGTCGGGCGCCGTCCCGCGCAGCCCGCTCAGCTGTCGACCGCGTCCACCGTCCTCCCGGTCGTCCCGATCCGCCGGGCGTCGGACTTCGACCCCCCGCCCGGCAACGGCCAGGAGAGCCCCGACCTCGTGGGCCGGCCGTCGACGGTGACGACGCCACCGCCTGGACGACGGTGACCTACGCCGGACGGCCCGACCTCGGCGGTCTCAAGCCCGGGGTCGGTCTGGTGCTCGACCTCGGCACGGCCCACGCCGTGCGGACGGTGACGGTGGTCCTCACCGGTGCCGGCACGGACCTCGACACCCGGACCGCGACCAGCGCCGCGCGGCCGACGGCGCTGGCGGACTTCACCGAGGTGGCGGCGGCGCGCGGCGCCGGCTCCCGGGTCACCCTGACCGCGCCCGCGGGGACGACGGCCCGGTGGGTGCTGGTCTGGCTGACGAGACTCCCGCAGGTCGGGGCCAACGCCTACCGCGGCGGGATCGCCGACGTGGTGGTCCGGGGCGCCCGCGCCCGGTGACACCGCGGTGACGTCCCCGTCTGCGTCGCACGAGCGCGCGGGGCCGGGCTGACCGGACGGTCTGCCACCGTGTCCCCGTGACCGGGTGCTCCCAGACGCCCGCGGCACCGTGACCGGGTCAGCTGCCGGCGGATCGGACCCCGGCGGGTCAGCTGCCGGCGGATCGGACCCCGGCGGGTCGGCTGCCGGCGGGTCGGCTCCCGGTTGGTCGCCCTCCGACGGGGACCTCCGGACGGACGCGGACCTGCTCGCCGCGCACGTGGACGGCGACCCGACCGCGTTCGCCGAGCTGTTCCGCCGGCACCGGACCCGGCTGTGGGCGGTCGCCCTGCGCACGCTCGGCGACCCGGAGGAGGCGGCCGACGCCCTCCAGGAGGCGATGGTGTCGGCGTTCCGGCGTTCCGGCGAGCCGGCGGCTACCGCGGGGAGGCCGCGGTGACGACCTGGCTGCACCGGATCGTCGTCAACGCCTGTCTCGACCGGGTCCGGCGCCGTCGGCCCGTCGAGGCGCTGCCGGAGTCCGACGGCGGCGACCGGCCGGACTCGGCGACACTCGGCGTGCCGGACGGCGCCGAGGCCAGTGCGACGGCGATGGACGTGGCCGCGGCGCTGGCCAGCCTCCCGCCGGAGCAGCGCGCGGCGATCGTGCTCGTCGACCTGGAGGGGTACCCGGTCGCGGAGGCCGCCGACCTGCTGGGAGTCCCCGTGGGGACCGTCAAGAGCCGCTGCTCGCGCGGGCGGGTACGCCTCGTCCCGCTCCTCGGCCACCTGGTCGGCCGGTCGGGGGCGGCTCCGGCGGGCGGGCCCGACCCCGGACGGGCCCCGGCACCGGACGGGCGCGGAACCCGCGGCCGGGTCCCGGACGTCCCACCGACGACTCGCACGACCGACGACGACGGCCAGGAGGCGCTCCGGTGACCACCGACCCGTCGTCGCGACGGCCGGCGCCGACCGGTGCCGACGACGTCGATCTCGCCCTCGTCGCGGACGACCTCGCTGGTGTCCTCGACGCGCGCGCTGCCGCCCGGCTGCGGGCGCTCCTGGACGCCGACCCTGCGGCGGCCGCCGCGTACACGGCACACGCCGCGGCACTCGGCGGTCTCGCGGCACTGCTCAGGTCCGAGCCGGCCCCGGAGCTGCCCGATGACGTCGCGACCCGCCTCGAGGCGGCGCTCGAGCGGGAGCAGGACCTGCGCGGCGGGCGCGGCGCGTCGAGCTGGGCCGGCGCGGTGACCGGCTCCGGCGCGCTCAGCGGCGCCGCGGTGGACAGGCGCGCCGGTGTCCGCCCGCGGCGGAACCCGTGGCGGGCACTGGCCGGCTGGGGAGCGGCCGTGGCGGGGGCGGCGGCCGTGACCGGCGGGATCGTGCTGGCCGTCCACGGGGCCGGTTCGTCGTCGAGCTCCACTGCGAGCGCCGGCGAGGCGTCGGCCGCCGTGCCGCTCGCGGCGAGCGCGGACACCGGAGGCGTCGGTGGGGCCGCCGGGACGGCTTCCGCCGGACCTGCGCCGGGCCGGTCGCTCGACGCTCGGACCCGGGGTGACATCCCGGCGGCTGCCGCCAGCGCGTCGGCGCCCAGAGATGCCAAGGCCTACGTCGGCCGGCCGCCGGTGACGGCGGCGACCCTGACCGCGGTCGTCCGTGACCTGGTGCGGTCCCCGCCGGCGGTCGCATCGCTCACGACCGGGACCACCGGAGCGACCCAGGAGTCTCCGAGGCCGACCCCGAGCGCCGGGGCGACCGCAGCCGGTGGCTCGGCCGGGGGCCTCGCTCTCGGTGCGCCGTGCCGCCCTGCCGGCGTCGCCCGGTCCGTCCGGGTGATCAGCGCCCGGGCCGTCACCTACGCCGGCGGCCCCGCCGTGCTCGTGGTCCTCGACGTGCCGGGAGCGGGGTCGGGCACCGTGCGAGCCGCCGTCGTGCGCGGTTGCGGGAGCCGGGCGCTGCTCGACCGCACGGTCCACCTCGCGCCCTGAGTCGGGTGGGCCGCCCGGCACCCTGCGTCGGACCGGCGGCCGGGTGCGGGTGGCGGAATGCCCGCTGTCGCCGTTCCGTTGAGCTCCCTGATGGCACACGAGCGCCGTGTTGGGCACAGAGCACCGTGATGGGCAGCACGAGAACGACGGGTACCGCGATGTCCTACCGACGGTCCGCCGAGTGGCAGCGGGACCCTGCGTGCCCGGCCGTGGGTCGGGGATGTCTGCCCGGCAGCCAGCGTCGCCGCCGCCGAGCCCAGCACCAGCACCAGCACCAGCACCAGCACCAGCGAGAGTCCTGACAGGGGTGGCGGAGTGACGGGCAGCACAGCGAGTGACGGCTCGGTCGGCGTGCGCGACCTCGTCATCGTCGGGTCGGGTCCTGCCGGCTACACCGCGGCCCTGTACGCAGCCCGCGCGCAGCTGCACCCGCTGGTGCTCGAGGGCTCGGTCACCGCCGGTGGCGCGCTGATGAACACCACCGAGGTCGAGAACTTCCCGGGCTTCCCCGACGGCGTGCTCGGCCCGGACCTGATGGCCTCCTTCCAGGCGCAGGCCGAGCGCTTCGGCGCCGATCTCCGCCGCGACGACGCGACGGCTCTCGACCTCACCGGCCCGGTCAAGACGGTCACCGCCGGCGACGGGACGGTGCACCGGGCGCGGTCGGTGATCCTCGCGACCGGATCCGGGTACCGCGAGCTCGGGCTGCCGGAGGAGAAGCGACTGGCCGGGCACGGGGTGTCGTGGTGCGCCACCTGCGACGGCTTCTTCTTCCGCGGCAAGGACATCGCCGTGGTCGGCGGCGGCGACTCGGCTCTCGAGGAGGCCACCTTCCTCGCCCGGTTCGCGTCGTCGGTCACCCTCGTGCACCGCCGGGGAGCCCTCCGGGCATCGAAGGCGATGGTGGCCCGGGCCCTGGCCGAGCCGAAGATCACCTTCGCCTGGCACAGCGAGCTCGGGCGCATCCTCGGTGACGACCACGTCACCGGGATCGAGCTGCGCGACACGCGGACCGGTCGGACGCGCGTGCAGGAACTCTCCGGGGTGTTCGTGGCGATCGGTCACGAGCCGCGGTCGGAGCTGCTGCGCGGGCAGGTCGACCTCGACGAGCAGGGGTACGTCCGGGTCAGCGCGCCCGGGACGGCGACCAACCTGGACGGGGTCTTCGCCTGCGGCGACCTCGTCGACCACACGTACCGCCAGGCCATCACCGCGGCCGGCTCGGGCTGCGCCGCGGCGCTGGACGCCGAGCGCTGGCTGGCCGCCCACACCGACGAGGCATTCACCGCGTCGGTCGACGTGGAGGAGTCCGAGCGCGAGACGGTGTCTGTCTGAGCACACTGTCGGCCCGCGCGGTCCCGTCCGGACCGTGTGTCGTGGCCCCTGTCCGAGCTCCTTCCGAGCACGTCCGACGCCAGCCACCGCCCGCCCCGCGGGCACGAGAGAGGAACGACATGGCGAATGTCCAGCCCGTCACCGACGACCAGTTCGAGGTCGACGTCCTGAAGTCCGACAAGCCCGTGCTGGTGGACTTCTGGGCCGTCTGGTGCGGTCCTTGCAAGATGGTCTCGCCGATCCTGGACGAGATCGCCGGCGAGCACTCCGACAAGCTGACGTTCCGGAAGATGAACGTGGACGAGAACCCCGTAGCGGCCTCGACCTACCGGGTGACGTCGATCCCGACGTTGAACGTCTACCAGGGTGGCCAGCTGGTGAAGTCGATCGTGGGGGCGAAGCCGAAGGCGGCGCTGCTCAAGGACCTCGCCGAGTACCTCTGATCGGGGCTCCGCTCGCCGGGTGAGCGGCCGCTGCCCGCGACCACCGGTCACACACCCGGCGAGTCGGGCGCCAGCTCGGAACGGGCGATCGTGCCTACAGTGACCCGGCTGCCGCGGGCACTCCGCGTCGCGTTCGGGCGTCCCATGGACGACCACCGCTGGTCCGGCAGTAGCTGGCAGGTCCCAGTCGGTCACGGCGGACACGGATGCGACATCTTGGGGGACAGTCAGTGACGGCGGTCCAGTGGCCAGAATCAGTCCTGCCTCTCGGCCGCGGGTCGACGGGCGCGGCCGTCCTCGACATCCGCCGACGACTGGCCTCCGCGGGCTCCGGCACGGTGGCGGGGGTCCCCGACGTGTTCGACGAGGGACTCGTCCGGGCCGTGCGGTCATTCCAGCAGGGCCGGGGACTGTCGGCTACCGGCGAGGTCGACCGGGCCACCTTCGCCCACCTCGAGGAGGCCCGGTGGCGACTCGGCGACCGGCTCCTCTGGTTCGTCGCCGAGCAGCCGTTCACCGGTGACGACGTCGTCGGGCTCCAGGGCACGCTCCTGGAGCTCGGCTTCGACGTCGGCCGGGTCGACGGCGTGTTCGAGACCCGCACCGACACCTGCCTCCGCGAGTTCCAGCGCAACCTCGGACTACCGGCGGACGGCATCTGCGGGCCCGCGACGTTCAAGGCGTTCCGCCGGCTCGCCCGACCGCGCGTGACCGGTGGGCGTCCCGACGCGCTACGGGACATCGAGATGCTGCACCAGGCCGGCCCGGCACTGGCCGGAAAGGTCGTCGTGCTCGACCCCGGACACGGTGGTGCCGACACCGGGAACCGCGGCTGGGGACTGGTCGAGTCCCACCTCGCCCTCGACCTGGCGACCCGGATCGCGGGCCGGCTGAAGGCGGTGGGTGTCACCGCCTACCGGACCCGCGGCGAGCTCGCCGTCGACGAGGTCCTCGACGAGGTGGCCAGGGCGGACTTCGCGAACGACACGACAGCAGACCTGGTGGTGTCCCTGCACGTCGACACCCATCCCGACCCGAGCGCCGAGGGCATCGCGACGTTCTTCTACGGCAGTCCGACCCGCGGCTCGTTCTCCACCACCGGCGAGCGGTTCGCGGGGCTCGTCCAGCGTGAGCTGGTGGCTCGCACCCGCCTGCGCGACGACCGCACCCACGCGAAGACCTGGGACCTGCTGCGCTACACGCGGATGCCGGCCATCAGGATCGAGGCCGGGTACCTGTCCAGCCCGACCGACTCCCAGCTGCTGGCCACCGAGGCCGGTCGGGACACGATCGCGGAGGCCGTCGTGGTCGCCGTACAGCGGGTGTACCTGCCGGCGGACGCCGACGCACCGACGGGCATGCTCCGCCTCTCCGAGCTCGCCGGCTGACCCCGACCGGCGCGGTCACCCCGCCGGGGCCACGGTCGCCGGTAGCCTCACGCTCCATGTCCGCCGCCGAACCGGGACCGCCGGTGCCGGTGCCCGGTGTACCGGGTCGGACCGGTACGGACACCCGAGGTCCGAGCGCGACCGGGCCCGTCGCCGATCCCAGCCTCGATCCGGGCCCGGATCGCGACGGCCAGACGACGAGCGGACCGTCCGGACCGTCGTCGGACCCGGTGGGTGCGACCGGCGTGCCCGCCAGACAGGATCCGGCGCCGCCCGATCTGCTGAGCCGGCTTGATCCGCTGCCGACAGACGGCCCCAGCCGGCGGGACGTGCCGCCGGGCGACCTCGGCCGGCGGGACGTTCGGTCAGACGCGCAGCCAGACGCGCTGCCGCCTGCCGTCGAGGCGCTCCCGACACCGACCGGTCCGCAGCCCGAGCCGGTCACGGCCCGGCGTCCGGAGCCGCCGCGGTCGGCGGCGCGAGCGGTCCTCGACGACACCGCTCGGGCGGCCGGGCCGCTGCGGCCGCTGCCGGACGTCACCGCTAGTGCCGGAACCGGAGCTGGACGCAGTGCCGGAGCTGGACCCGACGCCGGGGCCGGGGCCGGCGCGGTCCCCCGGCCCACTCCGCGTGCGCCGGCGCCGCTCGGCTGGTCGGTCGCGGCAGCGACCCTGCCGCCGGCGACGGCTCACGCGGTCGCCGCCCGTGGTCGCTATGCACCGCCCCCGCTCGCGCCCCCGGAGCGTCCGGCGGTGACCGCGTCGGACGTCGCCGGGCTGCTGCTCATCTCGGTCGGGGCGTTCCTCGCGCCGATCGTGGCGCCCGTGCTCGGCCTGCTGCTGCTGTGGCGGTCGGGGGGCTGGCGGCGCCCGGACAAGGGAGCCGCGACAGCGGTGGTCGTGCTGCCGATCGTCGTCGCTGTCGGCGTGGTCGCGATCGACTCCTTCCTCCGCGTGTGGAAGTTCTGAGGTGACATCGCGGACAGGTGTGCCGGGATCGGGCTGCTGGCACGACGGTCGCCGGCCGTGAGCGCCCACGTCGCGCTCGTGCTCGTTCTCGTCCACCTCCGCGCGCCCGCTGCAGCGGTGGCACTCCCGTTCACCCTCCGCAGTGCCTACCCGGTGCTCGCGCTGGTGTCCGGAGCGCTCGGCACGCTGGTGGCCGTCGTCCTGGTCCTCACGCGACTGGCGCGGCGCGGCGCACGCCGCTGACGGCGCGCGCTGTCCGGTATCGACACCCGACACGAGCCCAGCGGGCTCAGAGGCGCCCGGACCGCCGTCGGCTGCCGATTCGGGACGTCCGCTGCACCAGACCCGCGGCCCGTGCGTCGTCCGCCCCGGGGACGCGATCGCTCGAGCTCGCCGGCAGCCGGCTTCGAGCCGAGCTGCCCGCTACCCTGAGCCGGTGTCGGCGGCCGATGACAACCGGCTGACCGCGCCGGGATCCGACCCGGCCGGCTCGTCGGAGTCCGCGGCGCTGCGCCCGGGCACGGGATCGCGTCTTGACCGCTATCTCCCCCGCTACGCCGCACGCGCGCACTCGATGACCAGCTCGGAGATCCGCGCCCTGTTCGCGGTCGCGAGCCGACCCGAGGTCGTGTCACTGGCCGGCGGTATGCCCAACCTCGCCGACCTCCCCCTCGACGCGGTCGGGGAGCTCGCGGCGGACCTGATCGCCGGGTCCGGGCGGCAGAGTCTCCAGTACGGGTCCGGCCAGGGAGAGCCCTTCCTCCGCGAGCTGATCTGCGACGTCATGGCCGTCAGTGGGATCAGCGCACACGCTGACGACGTCGTCGTCACGGTCGGCAGCCAGCAGGCACTCGACCTGGTCACCAGGATCTTCTGCGACCCCGGTGACGTGGTGGTCGCCGAGGCCCCGTCCTACGTCGGCGCCCTCGGTGTCTTCCGCTCCTACCAGGTCGGGGTCGCCCACGTCGAGATGGACGACGACGGGCTGATCCCGGAACTGCTCGACCAGGCGCTCACCGCGCTGCAGGCCGCCGGCCGGCGCGTCAAGTTCCTCTACACGATCCCCACGTTCCACAACCCTGCCGGGGTCTCCCTCGCGCCCGACCGCCGACGGGAGGTGGCGCGGATCTGCCGCGAGCACGACGTGTTCGTGGTCGAGGACGACCCCTACGGCCTGCTCGGCTTCGACGCGACCGTGCACCGGCCGCTGCGGGCCGACGACCCCGACAACGTCCTGTACCTCGGGTCGTTCTCGAAGACCTTCGCGCCGGGGACCCGGATCGGCTGGGTGCTCGCCCCGCACGGTGTGCGGGAGAAGCTGGTCCTCGCGCAGGAGTCCGCCACGCTGTGCCCGCCGATCCTGTCCCAGCACCTGATCGGTCGCTACCTGCAGACGCAGGACTGGATGTCGCAGATCAAGGTGTTCCGGGAGATGTACCGGGAGCGGCGCGACGCGATGCTCGACTCCCTGTCCGAGCTGATGCCGGCGATCCACCCGGACATCCGGTGGACGGTCCCGGGCGGCGGGTTCTACGTCTGGCTCACCCTGCCCGCCGGGATGGACGCCAAGGCGATGCAGCCGCGGGCGCTGTCGGCGCGGGTTGCCTACGTGTCGGGCACCGCCTTCTTCGCCGACGGGTTCGGCTCGCGGTCGATGCGGCTGTCCTACTGCCATCCGACCCCCGACCGGATCCGCGAGGGCGTCCGCCGCCTCGCCGGCGTCATCCGTGCCGAGACCGACATCCGGGCACTGTTCGGCGCCAGCTCACCAGACGTCCTCACCGACCGCCAGGACCAGCGCGGTGCGGCGGCTGCCCCCGACGTCGCCGAGGGCGAACGCGCTGCGCCCGACCCGTCCGTCGTCCGGCACGGTGTCCGGCCGGGCGTCCGGCACGGTGGCGACGCCGACGGACCTGGACCGGCGACCCGGTGAGCGGCGTCGGCCGGGTCGTCGTCGTCGCGGGTGGACTGTCCCCCGAGCGGGACGTGTCGCTGCGATCCGGACGGCGGGTCGCGGAGCAGCTGCGGTCGACGGGCGTGGAGGTGGCCGAGCTCGATGCCGACCACCGCCTCCTGGAGTCGCTCGCGGCGGACCTCCCGGCCGCCGTGTTCCCGGTCGTGCACGGACGCAGCGGGGAGGACGGGTCGCTCGGCGAGGTGTTCGAGCTGCTCGACCTGCCGTACGTCGGCTCCCGCCCGGGTCCGTCCCGCCTCGCCTGGGACAAGCCGGTGGCGCGACTGCTGGCGTCGTGGGCCACCGTGGACGGTGACCGGATCGCGGTCCCGGCGGGGGCAGCCGTGCCTGAACAGGCCTTCCGCGACCTCGGTGCCCACGCCGTGCTCGACGCGCTGGTCGCCCGGCTCGGGCTGCCCCTCGTCGTCAAGCCGGACCGCGCCGGCTCGTCCCAGGGGACCACCGTCGTCACCGACGTCACCGCCCTTCCGGAGGCGATGGTCGAGTGCTTCGGCTACGGGTCGGTCGCCCAGGTCGAGCGGTTCGTCACCGGCGCGGAGGTCGCGGTGACGGTTCTCGAAGACGAGGCGGGACCGCGGGCGCTGCCCGTCGTCGAGATCGTCCCGGACGGGGGCCGCTACGACTACGACGCCCGCTACAGCGCCGGCATCACCCAGTTCTTCGTGCCGGCACGACTGCCCGCGCCCGTGCTGTCGCGGTGCTCGGCGGTGGCGGTGGCGGTGCACACCGCACTCGGCCTGCGCGACCTGTCGCGGACCGACCTCATCGTCGACGCCGACGGGGTGCCGTGGTTCCTCGAGGTCAACGTCTCACCCGGTCTCACCGAGACCTCGCTCGTCCCGCAGTCCCTGCTCAGTGACGGCCTCGACCTGGGCGTCACCTACCGCGCGCTGGTGTCCCGCGCGATCGAGCGGCTGGCGCCCGTACCCGCCTGACCCCGCTCGATCGTCACCGAACCCGACGGACCCCGTCAGTGGTCACCGCCCGCAGTCACTGTCAGTCGTCACTGCTCGTGTCCGGCCGGGTTCGGGCTGCGCCCGCGGGGTCGATCAGATCGGCGATCCGGGAGAGGTCGTCCTGCCCCCCGAACTCGACGACGAGCCGGCCCCGGCCGCGGACGTCCACCACGGTGACCCTGGTGTCGAGCAGGTCCGACAGCCGGGTCTCGACCGACCCGGCGACCCCGGCCGTCGCGACGGGCTTGCGTCGCCCCTCTGTCCGGGCCGACCGCGCTCCCGACCCGGCGCCGCCACTGCTCGCGCCGACCAGCTCCTCGAGCGTGCGCACCGACAGTCCCTCGGCGACCACCCTGCGGGCCAGGGTCTCCTGGGCCGCCGGGTCCGGGTGACCGAGCAGCGCCTTGGCGTGTCCCGCGGACAGCACCCCGGCCGCGATCCGACGTTGGACCGGCGGGCTGAGCTTCAAGAGCCGCAGTGTGTTGGTGACGTAGGGCCGCGATCGGCCGAGGCGGGCCGCCAGCTGCTCCTGGGTGCACCCGAAGTCGTCGAGGAGCTGGCCGTAGGCGGCTGCCTCCTCCAGCGGGTTCAGCTGGACCCGCTGGATGTTCTCCAGCAGGGCGTCGCGGAGCAGGACGTCATCAGCCGTCGCTCGCACGATCGCCGGGATCAGCTCCAGCCCGGCCAGGCGGCTGGCGCGCAGCCGCCGCTCGCCCATGACCAGCTCGTAGCCGTCTGCCGCCGGCCGGACGACGACCGGTTGGAGCAGGCCAACCTCGCGGATCGACGCCGCCAGCTCCTCGAGCGCTGCCGGGTCGAAGTCGCGGCGGGGCTGCCGCGGATTCGCGACGATCCGGTCGACGGAGACGGTCGTGAACACCGCACCGTCGGCCACGCTGTCGACGACCCCTCCAGATGCGCGGTCCCGCTTGCCCACCGCCTCCGTGGTCGCCTCGACGTCATCCCCCATGCTGGCCTCGGCGGCCGTCGGGGACAGACTGTCGGCGGCCGAGAGTGCGTCGCCGGACCTACCGGTCACACCGGTCGCACCGGTCGATGTCGTCGCGTCCGTCGGTGTGGTCACCCCAGTCGAGTCGTCAGACGCGGACACGCTGGGGCGGCCGGGTGAGCCCCAAGAGCCGGATGTTCCACGTGGAACATCGACTGGTTCGACGACGGGCTGCGCCACTGGGGGTGCCGTCGGCTCCGCAGCCGGAGCGCCGTCGGACACCGCCGGCAGTGACGGTTCGCCGTCGCGCCACAGCCAACGGTCGACGGCTCGGACGACTCCGGAACTCGGGTCCGGCAGCGCTGCCGCCAGGGCCGCAGCCACCTGACCTGCGCTCGCTGACGAAGCAGGCAGGGGCGGGCGCATCTCGACAGGCGCGAGGCTGAGGACGTCGGGCACCCCGGCCGGACCAGCCGACTCGTCAGGACCAGGCTCGACCCGGACGGGCTGGACGTCGCTGTCGGTGCGCGCCTCGTACGGAGAGGCGTCGGCCGCCCCGCTGTCGGTGGGCTTCGCGGCGGCCGTGGGCGCGTCGTCCGGCGTCAGAACGGTCGGCGTGGTGCCGGCCGTGATGGGCCGTCGGCCGTCGTCGCCTCGGCGGCCTGCATCGTGGCTGCCAGACTCCGCCGGCTCGGGGGCTGCCCCGATCGGGTGAGCAGACGACGTGCCACCATCGGCTGGCTCGACGTCGACCGGCTGCCGGAGGCCGGCTGCGGAGGCCGCCTCGAACGCCACCCCGAATACGACGAGCGCGCTCGGGCTCGGCGGCAGCTCGGTCTCCGCAGTGTCGGCAGGGTCGGCGGAGTCGGCCGCCTGGTCGTGCCATGGTGCGGTGGGCAGCAGTGCTCCCAGACCCCGTCCCAGTCCCCGTGGGCGCACCGTGCCGTCTCCTTCAGCCGAGGGCGCCCCCGGTCGGGACGCCCGCCCCAGCATCGGACCAGCTCAGCGGCGCAGCGTGGCGGCTCGCCGCCAGCTCGCGGGCTGCTTCGACATAGGACAGCGCCCCGGACGAGGTGGGGTCGAAGCCGATCACCGTCTGTTGGTAGCTCGGCGCCTCGGAGATGCGCACCGACCGCGGGACCACCGTCCGCAGCACCCGGTCCGCGAAGTGGGTCCGCACCTCGTCTGCCACCTGGCCGGACAGCCGCGTGCGCGCGTCGTACATGGTCAGCAAGATCGCGGTGATCTCGACAGTCTCGTTCAGGTGCTGGGTGACCATCTCGACCGTCCGGACCAGCTGGCCGAGCCCCTCGAGGGCGTAGTACTCGCACTGGATCGGCACGAGGAGTTCACGAGCTGCCACCAGGGCGTTCAGGGTGATCAGTCCGAGTGACGGCGGACAGTCGATCAGGACGACCTCGGGCCTCGGGTCGCCGGGTCGGAGGGCCCGCAGGTGTGCCCGGAGCGCCCGCCGCAGACGGTTCTCCCGAGCGACCATCGACACGAGCTCGATCTCGGCACCGGCGAGGTCGATGGTCGCGGGGGCCACCTGCAACAGCGGGAACTCGGTCGAGGTGACGAGGACGTCGCCCATCGCGGCGCCCTCCACGAGGACGTCGTACACCGACGGCGTACCGGCAGGGTGCTCGATCCCCAGCGCGGTCGAGGCGTTGCCCTGGGGATCCAGGTCGATGACCAGCGTCGGGACGCCGTTCTGAGCAAGCGCCGCACCGAGGTTGACCACCGACGTCGTCTTCCCGACGCCGCCCTTCTGGTTCGCCACCGCCAGGACACGAACGCCGGGCGAGCGGTGGAACGCCGCGCGGGCGCCCCCGCCCAGCTCCCGCCGGCGCGCGTGCTCCACCTGCGTCGCCGAGCCCGGGCTTGCGGAGCCCGTCGCCTGCTGTCCGCTGAGGCGATCACGTGCTGCGACCGCGGTCCGGGGCTCGACACCGGAGGCGGCGCCGTCCCACTCGCTGGGCGAGACCTCGGGCTCGACCACCGGGGCGCCCGGCGCTGTACCGGTCGAGGACGCATCCATGACGGACGAAGATGCGTACTGCTCTGCCGGCCCGGACGAACCGTCCGACGTGTCGGTCGACGTGACCGACGTGTCGGTCGACGTGACCGACGACGTTCCACGTGGAACATCGCCGTCGGAACCGGGCCAGCCGAGACCGACCGATGGCCCGAGGCTCTCGGAGGCGGTCGGAACGGGTGTTCGCGCGGGCCACCCGAGCCCCTTGGCGGTGGTCAACCACGTCTCCTCAGGCCGGACCGCGGTCCTCGTCGTCGATCGACCCGGCCCGTCGACGCGGTCTCAGCGGGGGCCGCCCGGGTGGTCACTCGGAACACCCGGATGCTGTCAGGGTCGGGGGTCTCGTCGCCAGGACGGTCCGCTCCCCAGACCGGCGGGGCCAGCTCCACCGTTCCCCACGTCCGGATCGACGAGCGCTCGAGGGCTCGCGCCGCCTCGAGCACCTCCCGGTCCAGGCCGGCGCCCTTCACCGCGAGCACCTGACCACCCGGTCGGCACGCCGGCAGGAGGAGGTCCAGCAGCCGCGGGAGGGGCGCCAGTGCGCGCGCGGTGACCACGTCGAACCCGCTACCGCCCGCCAGCTCCTCGGCCCGTGCGCGGACGACCTGGACCCGGCCGCCGGTGCCGGTCGCGTCGACCGCCCGGGCCAGGAACTCACAGCGGCGCGCCATCGGCTCCACCAGCGTGACCGTCAGATCCGGTCGGGCGAGCGCGAGAGCGAGACCCGGCAGCCCGGATCCGCTCCCGACGTCGGCCACCAACGATGCGCGGGGGACGAGTGTCGACAGCGCAGCTCCGGGAAGCAGATGCCGGGACCACAGGCGGTCGGCCTCGCGCGGCCCGAGGAGCCCGTGGTCGATGCCGTCGGATGCCAGCAGGGCGTGGAACACCACCGCCGCCACCGACTGAGCCCCGAACACCCGCTCGACCACGCCAAGGGGAGCAGTCGCCGCGGGCATTCGCCGCACCCGACCGCTCTCCACGTCGGTGCTCGGTGCGCTTGTCGTCGCAACAGCGGTGACAGGGACCCCTGGTGCCGCCGGTGCGTCGCGGGTGCTCAGGACGGGCGGACGACGACGTGACGCGCGGCGTCCTGGCCCTCCGACGCCGATGCCAGACCCAGTTCGGCGACGACGTCGTGGACGATCTTGCGCTCGTACGGCGTCATCGCGGGCAGGCTCAGCGGGGTCTTCGTGGCGGTCACCGTCGCTGCGGCCTCCGTGGCCTGCCGGCGGATCTGCTCGCGCCGCTGCTGGCGCCAGCCGGCCACGTCGAGCAGCAGGCGCGACCGCTGGCCGGTGCTCCGGAGCACGGCGAGGCGGGTCAGCTCCTGCAGCGCCTCGAGCACGCTCCCGCCCGGACCCACCAGCACGTCGAGGTCGCCGCCGACGAGGGACACGACGGCCCGGTCGCCCTCTACGTCGAGGTCGATGTCGCCGTCCAGGTCGGCGATGTCGAGCAGCTCCTCGAGGTAGTCAGCGGCCACGTCGCCCTCCCGCTCGGGATCGACGTCGTCCTCGCTCGCGTCACCGGTCGGGGCGACGTCGACACCGGACCGCGGCACCTCGACGACGGCCGCGGCTGCGAGCCCGGCGCGCTCAGGTCCAGGGCCGTCAGCGCCTGGAGCCTCCGGGCTGTCCGCTGCCTCGAGGGTCGACGTGGGGCTGTCGGGTCCGCCGGTGGACGTGGTCGTCTCCACGATGCTCCTGTCGAGGTGGGGGTACGGACGTCAACGCGGCGGGCGCGGTACCCGGGTGTCACCCGGGGCCGCCCCGTCCACTCGCCGCCGGGCAGCCTTCGCGCCGCTCACGGCAGAGCTGCCCGAGGGCTTCGCCGGCGCCGCGCCCGCGGTGGCCGTCTTCGCGGCGTGACGTGCCCCGCCGGGCCGGCGGGCCGGGGCGCTCGACGGCCGGACCGGGACGCCCGGTACGGCTCTCGCCGCGCCCTCGACGGTGACCGGTGTCTGGACGCCACCCCGCTCACTGCGGGTGGTGCGCCGGGGCTGCTGGCGGGCGATCACCGCCGTGGCCGCCGTGGCTGCCTCGGCTGGGAGCGCGACCGCCGCCCTGTCGAGCGTGCCGGCGTCCCGCCGCCGCGCCTGGAGCTCGTCCCACGCCGGCGACCCGGGGGTCGGGTTGCGCCGGATCACGTAGAACTGCTGCCCCGTGGTCCAGAGGTTCGTGGTGAGCCAGTAGAGCAGGACGCCGATCGGGAAGTTGATGCCCGTGATCGCGAAGAACACCGGGTACCCGTACAGCAGCAGCTTCTGCTGCTGCGCCATCGGACCGGTCATCGCGGTCGGCGGCATGTTCTTCCGGGTCAGCTGCCGCTGGGTCGTGAAGGTCGTCAGCGACATGGCCACGATCAGGATGATCGTGATGACCTTGACGGTGGCGGTCGGCGCGTGGGTGAAGGTGTCGGACAGTCCCGCGCCGAACAGGTGGGCCTGGTTGAGGCTGTTGGCGTCGGCGAGGGTCATCAGCCCGTGGTGGGCGACGGGCCGGCCGTTCTTCGCCTTCGCGGCACCGTCGAGGGTGCGGAACAGGGCGAAGAACACCGGTGACTGCAGCAGCAGCGGCAGACACGAGGCGAAGGGGTTGGCCTTCTCCTCCTTGTAGAGCTTCATCGTCTCCTGCGAGAGCCGCTCGCGGTCACCCTTGTGACGTTCCTGCAGCGCCTTCATCTTCGGCTGGAGGGCGACCATCTTGCGGCTCGCGTTGATCTGCTTCACGAAGAGCGGGATCAGGATGATGCGGATGACGATGACCAGCCCGACGATCGACAGCGTCCAGGTGGCACCCGAGTTGACCCCGAAGACAGGACTGAGCAGGTGGCGCCAGCCGAGCAGGATGGCGGTCACCGCGTAGTAGAGCGGCGTGAGCAGGGTGTCGATCACAGGCGTGCTTCTCCTGCGGCTGCGGTCGCGGTGACGCCAGCCGGTGTCGGCGGTGCGGGAACGGACGACGCGGCACCCGGACGCCCGTCAGGGAGCACCGGCCGACCGCTGTCCCCATCGTCGCTCATCCCGGCGTCCGCGTGGGACCGGCGTCCGTCGCCGGACGACGGCGGGTGGGTCCGCCAGGGCGCCGGGACCGGGTCGTAGCCGCCGTCGGAGAACGGGTTGCACCGCAGGACACGCCACGCCGCCAGCGCCGATCCCCGCGCGGCACCGTGGGTCTCGATGGCCTGGAGGGCGTAGGCGGAGCAGCTGGGGTGGTACTTGCAGACGGGTCCGTAGAAGGGGCTGACGACACGTCGGTAGAGACGGAGCACCGCGACCAGCAGCGACCGGGTCATGGGGCCACCCCGGCTGCTGCCGGGCGGACACCCGACCCGGCGCGGGACGTCGGGCCGGTCACGAGCTCGCCGGGCCGGTGGCGCCGCCACCGCTGCCACCGCGACCACTGCGACTGCCGCGGCCCGGTGACCGGATCGCGCCCGTCGGACGGGTCGGACCGCCCGAGCGACCGGACCGGGGAGCGCGGGTCGTGCGGGCCGACCGCCCCGCGCGGGCCAACGCGTCGTCGAGGTCGCCGCCCAGCACGTCGGAGCGCGCCGGCCCCGCACCCGGGCGGGCCCGGACGACGAGTCGGGCGCCGCCGGGCAGTGCCGTCAGTCGGGGTGCGAGCAGGTGGCGCAGTCGTCGGGCCACGCGGTGGCGGACGACCGCGTTGCCGACCGGCCGACCGACGACCACACCGGCCCGAGCCGGCCGCAACCACTCCGGGGCGCCGTCCAGACCCGAGGGTCGGGCGCCGACCGCGGCGGCGTCGAGCCTCGAAGGAGGCGGTACTGCTGCAGCGGCAGCCTGGGCGACACCATCGGGCTGGGCGACACCATCAGGCTCGACGACACCATCAGGCTCGGCGACACCGCCGCGCCGCTGGTCCGCGACACCCTCGGACGCCAGCAGCAGGTGCACGACCAGGCGTGAGGTCGATGCGCGGCTGCCGTGACGCGACACCTCACGATGGTCGGTCGAGCTGGTCACCCGCAGCCGGCGGCTCAGCATCGGCGACCCTGCGTCGGCTCGAACACCGGGCCGGTGGGGGACACGCCGGCCGCGGTCGGCGCGCCGAAGGGTCGAGGGGGCCGGACGTGACGGGTCACACCGTCAGTGCGTCGCGGCCCTTGCGACGGCGGGCGGCGAGGATCGCGCGGCCCGCACGGGTGCGCATCCGCAGCCGGAAGCCGTGGGTCTTGGCCCGCCGACGGTTGTTCGGCTGGTAGGTGCGCTTGGGCACGATGTCTCCTGGTCTCTTCCGTCGGGCGGCGGCGCCGGCTCGTCCCGCTGGTGCGGGTACGGCCCTGTCGAGTAGGCCCTGTCGAGCCGGCCGATCGAACCCGGGCCCTTCGACGAACCGCCGCGTCCGAACCGCCGCGTCGAGGCACGCCGCAGCACACCCGGCCGAGACCGGGTGTCCGTGCCACGGTAGGTGCGCCTGGCACGGCGGTCAAACGCATCCCGCCGGCCCGCCTCGCGGAGCCGGCCGCCGCCGCACCCGGACTGGTCAGCACCCGCGCGGCAGCGCACGATGTCCTCACGCGCACGGGGCCGGGACGTCCGTGACATGGTTGTCCACAGATGTGGACCGCGCTGTGCACACCTTTTGGCGACCCTCGCGGTCGACGACGCAGCGGGCTGCCTGAGCCGGCCCGGGACACCGGCCTCGAGGAGCTGTCGTGAGTGAGCCGGTGCTGTCCGACCGCTGGCTCCGTGACGTGTGGAGTGCGGCGCTCAGCCTCGTCGCTGAGGAGCTCCCGGTCCACCAGCGGGTGTGGCTGGAGGCCTGCCGCCCGCTGGCCGTCGACGACGACACCTTCGTGATCCGCGCACCGGAGTCCTTCACCCGGCACCGGATCGAGGCCGGCGGACTCCGCGACGCGCTGACCGCCGCCCTCGGCACCGCCGCGGGACGACTGCTCGAACTCTCGGTGGTGGTGCCGGCCGGCCCGGGCGGGGAGACCGACGCGGCCACGCCGGACACCGGGTCCGACGGCCCCGAGGAGGCCAGGGACGACGGCCGCCGCCCGGCCGACCGGGTCGAGCTCGACGAGCCGCCGGGACCGGCCGAGGAGACCCATCCGACGGGACCGACGCGGACTGCCGGCATCGGCGGCCCCTCCGGTGCGACCGCCGACACCACCCGCAGCCCCGATCGGCCGGCCGGCCCCGGCCGCACGCGCGCGCGGGAGTCGATCGGGCTGAACCCGAAGTACACCTTCGACACCTTCGTCACCGGTCCGAGCAACCGCTTCGCCCACGCGGCGGCGGTCGCGGTCTCGGAGGCGCCCGGCAAGTCGTACAACCCACTCCTCGTCTACGGCGAGTCCGGGCTCGGCAAGACCCACCTGCTGCACGCGATCGGGCACTACGCCGTCAACCTCTTCAACCACCTGTCCGTGCGGTACGTGTCGAGCGAGGAGTTCACCAACGACTTCATCAACTCGATCCGCGACGACCGGGCGACGGAGTTCCACCGGCGCTACCGCGACGTCGACCTCCTCCTCGTCGACGACATCCAGTTCCTCGAGGGCAAGATCCAGACGCAGGAGGAGTTCTTCCACACCTTCAACACCCTGCACAACGCGGACAAGCAGATCGTCATCACCGGCGACCGCCCGCCGAAAGAGCTGTCCACCCTGACCGAGCGCCTCCGCAATCGCTTCGCCTGGGGCCTGATCACCGACGTGCAGCCCCCCGACCTCGAGACGCGCATCGCGATCCTCCGGAAGAAGGCCGTGCAGGAGGGGCTGTCGGCGCCGCCGGAGGTGCTGGAGTACATCGCCACGAAGGTGCAGCGGAACATCCGCGAGCTGGAAGGGGCGCTGATCCGGGTGACGGCGTACGCGAGCCTGAACCGCACGGCCGTCGACCAGCAGATGACGGAGCTGGTGCTGCGCGACCTGATGCCGGACAACGCCGAGCCGGAGATCGCGGCCAGCTCGATCATGGACACCACCGCGGCCTACTTCGACGTCACCATCGACGAGCTGTGCGGGCCGAGCCGGAGCCGGAGCCTCGTCACGGCCCGGCAGGTGGCGATGTACCTCTGCCGGGAGCTCACCGAGCTCTCGCTGCCGAAGATCGGCCAGCTCTTCGGCGGCCGGGACCACACGACGGTCATGCACGCGGACCGGAAGATCCGCGAAGGCCTGAAGGAACGGCGACTGCTGTTCAACCAGGTGACCGAGCTGACCAACAAGATCCGCCAGAACCGCCACTGACCGGTCGGCCCGACGTGTCGGGACCGCCACGGTCGGCTGGTCCCTCGGGGCCGCTCCCCTGGACGGTCCCCCGCGGCTGTGGACGACGCCCGCCCGCTCTGGGGACGACCGCGCCGACCACCTGGCTGTCCACCGCCGTCCACCGCCGCGGCCGGGCTGCCAGCCGGACCGTGCACCGCTCCACAGCCATGCGCATGGCGGCGCGATCCCGCCGCCACGACGTGCTCGACAGCGTGGAGCTGGCCCGCAGTACGACCACCCGCCCGTGGGTCGGCGCATGCGCGCGGCTCGCCATGCCGTTGCCCACAGAGCGCACCGAGGCTGTGATGACGACGACATCCATCTGAGTCGCTGAACGGCCCCCAAGAGACCACCGACTCCGGTGGACGACGAGCGCTCGCCAGGAGGCCCGCCAGCCAGGATCGAGAGCAGCCGACACGGCCACCACCACGGGGGACCACTGGTCCCGTCGCCCATCGGGCCCGGGAGACGGTGGCCGCAGGCATGGCAGGATCGACGGTCCCGCGTCCGTACCGGCCGGGACAGGCCGGCGCCGGCGTCGGCCGACCGGGACTGCGCACCCTGCGCCGGGAGCGGGTCGCCGTCCAGCACCCGTGCGGGTTGTCGAGGACGAGAGGCATGTCGTGAGATTCCGCATCGACCGGGACGCCTTCGCCGACGCGGTGGCGTGGGCGGCCCGAGGTCTGCCCACCCGGCCGGCGGTGCCGGTGCTGGCCGGGCTGGTGCTGGACGCCTCGGTGGCCGACGACGGCGCACCCGACGTCCTGACCGTGTCCGGTTTCGACTACGAGACCTCGACGAAGGTCGGGATCCCGGCGGAGGTCGCCGAGCCAGGTCGGGTCCTCGTCCAGGGCAAGATGCTGGCCGACATCTCCAAGAGCCTGCCGGCGCACCCGCTGGACATCGCCACCGACGACAACCGGCTCCTGCTCACCTGCGGGCCGTCAAAGTTCAGCCTGACGCTGCTGCCCCTGGAGGACTACCCGGAGATGCCGAGCGCGCCGCCGGTGTCCGGGACGGTGTCGGCCGACGTCTTCGCCGCGGCGGTCGCCCAGGTGGCGATCGCCGCCGGTCGCGACGACATGCTGCCGGTGCTCACCGGGATCCACCTCGAAGTGGACGGCAGTCGGCTCCGCCTGCTCGCGACCGACCGCTACCGCCTCGCGGTCCGTGACCTCGAGTGGCAGTCGACCTCACCGGAGCTGGTGGCCGCCGCGCTCGTGCCCGCCCGGGTCCTGGCCGACGCTGCCAAGGCCATGGCGCACGGCGGGACCATCTCGATCTGTCTGCCGGCCTCGGCCGGTGCCGACAGCGCTGGGGCCGAGGCGGGGGGCGTCGCGGCGAGCCCGCCGGCCCACGGCGGCAGCGGTCTGGTCGGGCTGCTCGGGGGTACCCCGCAGGCGCCGCGGGTGACGACCACCCGACTGCTGGACGGGGAGTACCCCAAGGTGATGAGCCTGTTCCCCGCGGACTCCCCGATCTCGGCGACCCTGCCGACACCCAGGCTGCTGGAGTCCGCGCGCCGGGTCGCGCTGGTCGCCGACCGCAACGCCCCGATCCGTCTGAGCTTCGAGGAGGGGTCGGTGACCCTGGACGCGGGCACCGGTGAGGAGGCGCAGGCCTCGGAGGTGCTGGAGGCCGAGGTCGAGGGCGAGGCGATCCAGGTGGGCTTCTTCCCGAGCTACCTCCTCGAGGGCCTCGCCCAGCTCGGCACCCCGGTCGCCAGGTTCGCCTTCACCCACCCGTCCAAGGCGGTCGTGCTGACCGGGGTCTCCGGAGCCGGTCAGGCCCAGACCGACTACCGCTACCTGGTGATGCCGCGCCGGCTGCCCGGCTGAGCGGGACGCGGGCGCCGACCGGGCGGTCGCCCGACCCGACCCCGACTGGCCAGCGACCATCAGCCGGCCCGCCGGAGGTCGCCGTCGCCACCCTGACAACGTCGGACCGGGATGAGAGGCTGCTGGCCATGCGAATCGGGTTCATCGGTCTGGGCAAGATGGGCTTCAACATGCGCGAGCGGCTGCGCGAGGCGGGACACGAGGTGGTCGGCTACGACCACAATCCCGACGTCGCCGACGTCGCCAGTGTCGAGGCGATGGTCGCGGACCTCGCGGCTCCCCGCGTCGTCTGGTCGATGCTCCCGGCCGGGCAGATCACCCACGACACGATCGTCGACCTGTCCGGGCGCCTGCAGGCCGGCGACGTCATCGTCGAGGGCGGCAACTCCCGCTGGACCGACGACATCGCGAACGCGGCGATGCTGGCCGAGAAGGGCATCGGCTACGTCGACTGCGGGGTCTCTGGCGGCGTGTGGGGTCTGCAGAACGGCTACGCGCTGATGGTCGGCGGCACCCCGGAGGACGTCGCCCGGACCCAGCCGCTGTTCGACTCCCTCAAGCCCCCGGGGGAGTTCGGCTTCGTGCACGCCGGGAAGGTCGGCGCCGGCCACTACGCGAAGATGGTCCACAACGGCATCGAGTACGGGATGATGCAGGCCTACGCCGAGGGCTACGAGCTCCTCGAGGCGACCGGCGTCGTGACCGATGTGCCGGCGGTGTTCAAGAGCTGGCGCAAGGGCACCGTCATCCAGTCCTGGCTGCTGGATCTCATGGACCGCGCCCTGGACGCAGACCCGACGCTGCACCGGCTGCGCGGGTGGGCGGAGGACTCCGGTGAGGGTCGCTGGACCCTCGAGGCCGGGATCGAGCACGCGGTCCCGCTCCCCGTGCTCGCCGCGGCCCTCTTCGCGCGCTTCTCCTCCCGCCAGACCGACTCCCCGACCATGAAGGCCGTCGCCGCGCTGCGCAACCAGTTCGGCGGCCACGCGGTGCAGGCGGAGGACCCGGAGGCCGCGAAGCTGACCGCCGTCGAGACCGAGGACCGCTGAGCGGCGTACCGCCGTGTACGTCAGTCGTCTGGAGCTGGTCGACTTCCGGTCCTATCCCCGGGCCGAGCTCGACCTCGGCCCCGGGGCGACCGTCCTGCTGGGTCCCAACGGCCAGGGGAAGACCAACGTCGTCGAGGCCGTCGGCCTGCTCTCGACCCTCGCCTCGCACCGGGTGGCGACCGACGCGCCCCTGGTCCGGTCCGGCGCCGAGCGCGCGGTGGTGCGCGCGGTGGTCGAGCGGGCCGGCAGGCGGGTCCGGGTGGAGCTGGAGGTCGTCCCGGGACGGGCCAACCGGGCCCGGGTGAACTCCTCGCCGGTCCGGCGGCCGGCGGAGGTCCTGGGCATCCTGCGGACGGTCCTGTTCGCCCCGGAGGACCTCGACCTGGTCAAGGGCGATCCCGGTGGGCGGCGCGCCTTCCTCGACTCCTTCCTCGTGGCGTGCGCTCCCCGGTGGTCGGCCGTGCGGTCGGACTACGACCGGATCGTGCGTCAGCGGACCGCGCTGCTCCGGTCCGCGGGCGGTCGCGGCCGGGTCGGAGCGGGCCTGGACGACGCGGGTTCGCTGGACTCCTGGGACGACCACCTCGTCCGGGTGGGAGCTCAGCTCGTGGCCGGGCGGGTGTGGGCGGTGGCCCTGCTCGGCCCCCGCCTGCGGATGGCGTACGCCGCCCTCGTCGACGGCCGGGCCCCGGCCGACGACGACCACGAGTGGGGCGCTCGTGGGGACGCCGCGCCCGAGCGGGGGGCGGGCGCCGTCCTGCGCTGCGGCGCGCTGGAGGCGGCCGGGATCGACACCACCGGGCTCGCCGACGGTCCGGTCGACGCGGACGCGGTGCACGCCGGGACCGACCCCGAGATCCTGGCCGCTGCCGAGCGCGGGCTGCGGGTCGAGCTCGAGCGACGTCGCGGTGAGGAGCTGGACCGCGGGCTCTGCCTGGTCGGGCCGCACCGCGACGACCTGCACCTCACGGTCGGCGACCTACCCGCCCGCGGCTACGCCAGCCACGGGGAGTCGTGGTCGGTCGCGCTCGCGTTGCGTCTCGCGACGTTCGAGGTGCTCCGACGACGCATCGACGACGGTGGCGACCCGGTGCTCCTCCTCGACGACGTCTTCGCCGAGCTCGACGACCGGCGCCGCTCCCGGCTCGCCGACCTCGTCGCCGATGCCGAGCAGGTGCTGGTGACGGCCGCTGTCCTCGACGACGTGCCGCTCGCCCTGCGCGCGACCCCGGGGACCGCCCGGTTCGCCGTCCGGACGGGCGAGGTGGCACGTGCCGCCTGACCCATGTGTCGGCAGCGACGCAGCGGGTGCCCCTGATGGCGCCGGTCGGGACGGCACCGACCTGGCCCCGGACACGGTGGCCTCGGACACGGTGGTGGACGGGTCCGGTCTGGGATCCGGTGTCGGACCTGGTACCGGACCCGGTGATCCCACCGGGCTCGGCGTGGCCCGTGCCCTGGCCCGCGACCTCAGCGCCCGGGCGCGCGCGGACCCGGGTCGACGGTCGCCGTCGCGGGAGGCGATGGCCCGCCTGGCCGAGTCCGCCGGGCTGCCCCAGCCGGCCTCGAGCGCGGGCGGTGACGGTGGCGGTGGCGGTGGCTGGGCCGGGTCCGACGGCGAGCGCCGAGTGCCGCGCCGATCGCGTCCGCCGCCGAGCGCCCCGGGTCGGGTCGGTGGGCTCGGGACCGCGGAGCCGTTCACCGGCCCGCGGGTCGACCCGAGCGCCGGGTCCGGGGACCTGGTCACCCTCGCGACCGCCGTCGACCGGGTCGTCGGGACGGCGGGAGGCCGGGAGCGCCTGGCGGTGCACGGCGTCTTCGGGCGGTGGCCCGAGCTCGTCGGGGCGGACGTCGCCGCGCACTCCCGACCGACCGGTTTCGACGGCGGGGTCCTCGACGTCGCCGCCGACTCCTCCGCGTGGGCGACCCAGCTCCGGCTCCTCGCGCCAGTCGTCATGGCCGCGGTGGACCGCCTGCTCGGTGCGGGGACGGTGACGAGCGTCCGGGTGTCGGGGCCGGCGCGGCCGTCCTGGCGTCACGGCCGTCTCGGCCTGCGTGATGCCCGGGGCGCCCGCGACACCTACGGCTGAGCGGTCGACCTCGTCGACCTCGGCCGGCTGATGTGCACGGAGCGTCCAGGCTGGCTCACTCGCTTCGCTGACGGGGGTCTGTGGGGGTCCCCGCACCGGGCGGTCGCGGGCGTCAGGAGCTCCCTGAGAGCCCAGGGGCCGGGTGTCGACGGTCGTGGGAGCGCCCGGTGACGGGGTCGGTCGCCTAGGATGGGTCTCAACGGACGGTCGGGCAGCCCGGCCCGACAGATCCGTCCATCAGCTCGGACGGACAGCCCGGACGGACAGCCCGGACGGACAGCCCGGACGGACGGGTCCGGGGAGCTCGGGTGCATGGCCCGGCTGCCACCTCGGTGCAGCACCGCCCGCGCTGTACCGGCTCGGAGACGGCTCGGGTGGGTACGTACCGGTCTCGGCGCCGGGCATGTCGGGTGGTCGTGACCGGTGGGCTGGCCGTCGTGTCGGCTCGCCCGATCGCCGACGAACAGCCCGACGACCGGGTCGGCGACGACGTCGAACAGCACCGCACGGCCCCTCGTGGCCGCGTCCTGAGGAGGCAACTGCGTGAGCACCGAGGTCAGCCCGACGGACGTCGCGGCACTGCTGGGCGCCGACCCGCGCGGCACTCACGGCACTGACGGCACTGACGGGCTGGCAGACGCCCCACCGCACCGGCCGGGGGCGCTGTCGACGGCCGGAGCACCGTCGGTGGCGCCGTCGGAGGCGAGCGAGGTCGTCTACGACGCCAGCGCGATCACGGTCCTGGAAGGCCTCGAGGCGGTCCGCAAGCGTCCCGGCATGTACATCGGGTCGACCGGCGAGCGCGGTCTGCACCACCTGGTCCAGGAGGTCGTCGACAACTCCGTCGACGAGGCGCTCCAGGGCCACTGCGACCACATCGACATCACCCTGCTGCCCGGCGGCGGCGTGCGGGTTCGCGACGACGGCCGCGGGATCCCGGTCGACGAGCAGCAGAGTGAGCACCTGCCCGCGGTGACCGTCGTGCTGACCGTGCTGCACGCGGGCGGGAAGTTCGGCGGCGGCGGGTACAAGGTCTCCGGCGGCCTCCACGGCGTCGGCGTGTCGGTGGTCAACGCCCTCTCGCGCCGCCTGGACGTCGAGGTCCGCCGCGACGGCCACCACTGGCGGCAGTCCTTCGCCCTCGGCGACCCGACCGGTCCGCTCGTCCGCGGGGAACCGACCGACGACCACGGCACGACCATCACGTTCTGGCCGAGCGCGGACATCTTCGAGACCACCGTGTACTCCTTCGACGCCCTCGCCGTGCGCTTCCGCGAGATGGCGTTCCTCAACAAGGGCCTGGAGCTGTCGCTGACCGACGAGCGGGGTCCCGAGGACCTGGTCGAGCACGGTGACGCGGCCGACTCCGCTGTCGACGCGTCGACAGCGGCTGAGCTCGCCGGCCGCCACGCCGCCGGCGAGCTCGTCCCGGCCGATGCGGACCTCGCCGACACCGTCACCGTCGGGGCTGATCCGCGGACCGCCGGGGTGTCTGCGGACGCCGATCCGGAGGGCGACGGCCGGGTCCGTGAGGTCAGCTACCGCTTCGACGGCGGCCTGGTCGACTACGTCCACCACCTCAACTCCAGTCCCAACCGGACGCCGATCCACAAGTCGGTCATCGCCCTGGAGTCGGAGACGACCGACGCCGGGCTCAGCCTCGAGATCGCCATGCAGTGGAACGCCAGCTACACCGAGTCCGTCCACACGTTCGCGAACACGATCAACACCGTCGAGGGTGGTACGCACGAGGAGGGCTTCCGGGCGGCGCTGACCACGACCGTCAACAAGTTCGCCGAGGACCAGGGTCTGGTGAAGAAGCCGGCGGACCGCCTCGCCGGCGAGGACATCCGCGAGGGCCTCACCGCGATCGTGTCCATCAAGCTGACCGACCCCCAGTTCGAGGGCCAGACGAAGACGAAGCTCGGCAACACCGAGGCGAAGGGGTACGTCCAGACGACCCTCTACGAGCGCCTGACGCACTGGTTCGGTGAGCACCCCCAGGAGGGGCGCGACATCGTCAAGAAGAGCATCTCGGCGTCCCAGGCACGGCTCGCGGCGAAGAAGGCCCGCGAGCTGGCCCGCAGTCGCAAGAGCCTCTTCGGCGGCGGCGGCCTGCCCGGGAAGCTGGCCGACTGCCAGTCCCGCAACCCCGACGAGTGCGAGGTCTTCATCGTCGAGGGCGACTCCGCGGGTGGCCCGGCCAAGCAGGGTCGCAATCCGAAGATCCAGGCGATCCTGCCGATCCGCGGGAAGATCCTCAACGTCGAGAAGGCGCGGATCGACCGGGTCCTGGGCAACCAGGAGGTGCAGGCGATCATCTCCGCGCTCGGCACCGGAGTCCAGGACGACTTCGACCTGGACAAGCTGCGATACCACAAGATCGTGCTGATGGCCGATGCCGACGTGGACGGCCAGCACATCCGGACTCTCCTGCTGACGCTGCTGTTCCGCTTCATGCGGCCACTCGTCGAGCACGGGTTCGTCTACCTGGCCCAGCCGCCGCTGTACCGCCTGAAGTGGACGCAGGGCGCGCACGACTACGTCTACTCCGACAACGAGCGCGATGCTCTCGTCCGGCACGGACTGGCCGCGGGTCGGAAGCTGCCCAAGGAGGGCGGCATCCAGCGCTACAAGGGGCTCGGCGAGATGAACGACGACGAGCTGTGGGAGACCACGATGAACCCGGAGAGCCGGACGCTGCTCCAGGTCACCCTGGAGGACGCGGCCCGCGCCGACGAGATGTTCTCGATCCTCATGGGTGAGGACGTCGAGCAGCGGCGGTCGTTCATCCAGCGCAACGCGAAGGACGTGCGCTTCCTGGACATCTGAGTCCGCCGCGGACGCACGCGAGTGCGTCCGCGGGCAGGTCGCTGTGTGGGCACGTCGGTGTGTGACAGGTCCCTGTGTGGACAGGTCGGTGCGGCCGGGGACCGTCCGAGGTCCGTCCGCACGTGCCGGCTCCCACCGGTGCCAGCAGGTCAACAGTCGGTCAGACAGCAACAGACGCAGGGGGACACGGGTGCCGGACGACGACGAGGGCGCAGGCCGCCAGCCAGACGAGACCGACGACCAGTCGGTGTACGAGGTGGCGGAACCGGTCGGGGCGACGGCGGGGGGCGCGGCCGGCGGGGCGGGCTCCGGTGTGCGCGGCCCGAGCGGTGCGGGCGCCGGTGAGCCGGTCGGTCCGCACGGCCGGATCGAGCCGGTGGACCTGCAGACCGAGATGCAGCGGTCCTATCTGGACTACTCGATGTCGGTCATCGTGGGCCGGGCACTGCCCGACGTCCGCGACGGCTTCAAGCCCGTCCACCGCAAGATCCTGTACGGGATGTACGACGGGGGCTACCGCCCGGACCGGCCGCACTCCAAGTGCTCGCGCATCGTCGGCGAGATCATGGGCCAGTACCACCCGCACGGCGACAGTGCGATCTACGACACCCTCGTGCGCCTGGCGCAGCCGTGGGCGATGCGCTACCCGCTGGTGTCGCCGCAGGGGAACTTCGGCTCGCCGGGCAACGACCCGGCCGGCGCGATGCGCTACACCGAGGCGAAGCTCGCGCCGCTGGCCATGGAGATGGTCCGCGACATCGACAAGGACACCGTCGACTTCCAGGCGAACTACGACGGGCGCACCACCGAGCCCGTGATCCTCCCGGCGCGCTACCCGAACCTCCTGGTCAACGGCTCGGCCGGCATCGCCGTGGGGATGGCGACCAACATCCCGCCGCACAACCTCCGTGAGGTCGCGGCCGGTGCGCGCTGGGCGCTGTCCCACCCCGACGCCACCCGCGAGGAGCTGCTGGCCGCGCTCATGGAACGCATCCCCGGGCCGGACTTCCCGACGCGCGGTCTGGTCGTCGGCCGGTCGGGCATCGAGGACGCCCAGCGCACCGGGCGCGGCCTGATCACGATGCGCGGGGTGGTCGAGGTCGAGGAGATCGACGGGCGCACCTGCATCGTCATCACCGAGCTGCCCTACCAGGTGAACCCCGACAACCTCCAGCTCAAGATCGCCGAACTGGTGAACGCCGGGCGGCTCACCGGGATCGCCGACCTCGGCAACGACACGTCGAGCCGCACCGGCCTGCGGATCGTCGTCGTCCTGCGCCGCGACGCGGTCGCCAAGGTCGTCCTGAACAACCTGTACAAGCACACGCAGCTGCAGGACACCTTTGGTGCCAACATGGTCGCGCTGGTCGACGGGGTGCCCCGGACGCTGCCGCTGGACTCCTTCGTCCGGTACTGGATCGCCCACCAGGTCGAGGTCATCCAGCGGCGGACGCGCTACCAGCTGGCCGAGGCCCAGCGTCGCGCCCACATCCTGCGTGGCTACGCGAAGGCCCTGGACGCCCTCGACGCCGTCATCGCCCTCATCCGCGGTTCGGCGTCGGCCGAGGCGGCACTGGCCGGGCTGATCGACCTCCTCGAGATCGACGACGTGCAGGCCCGCAACATCCTCGACCTGCAGCTGCGGCGCCTGGCCGCCCTCGAGCAGCAGGAGATCCGCGACCGGCTCGCCGTGATCGTCACCGAGATCGCCGACTACGAGTCGATCCTCGCCTCGCCGGGACGCCAGCGGACGATCATCGAGGAGGAGCTCGGGGAGATCGTGGACCGCTACGGCGACGAGCGGCGCACCCAGCTGGTGCCCTCGGACGGGGAGGTGAACGTCGAGGACCTGATCGCGGAGGAGCAGGTCGTCGTGTCGATCACCCGCGGTGGCTACGCGAAGCGGACGAAGGTCGACCTGTACCGGTCCCAGCGCCGCGGGGGCAAGGGCGTCCGGGGGGCCAGCCTGCGCGGGGACGACGTGGTCGACCACTTCTTCGTCACGTCCACCCACCACTGGCTGCTCTTCTTCACCACCGCCGGCCGGGTGTACCGGGCCAAGGCCTACGAGCTGCCCGAGACCAACCGCGACGCGCGCGGTCAGCACGTCGCCAACCTGCTCGCCTTCCAGCCCGACGAGCAGATCGCCCAGGTCCTCGACATCGCGGACTACGCGCAGGCGCCGTACCTGGTGCTGGCGACCCGCGCGGGCTACGTCAAGAAGACGCGGCTCGCCGAGTTCGACTCCAACCGGACCGGCGGGGTGATCGGCATCGTGCTCCGAGAGCCCGACGACGAGGTCATCGGCGCGGAGCTGGTGTCCTCCGACGACGAGCTGCTGCTCGTGAGCCGCAAGGCGCAGTCGGTCCGGTTCGGCGCCGACGACGAGCAGCTGCGGCCGATGGGGCGCGCCACCTCCGGGGTCACGGGCATGCGGTTCCGCACCGACGACGACCTGCTGAGCCTGTCGGTCATCCGGGCCGGCCACGACGACGCGGGCCTGTCGGTCTTCACCGTCACCCGTGGCGGCTACGCGAAGCGGACGGCGATCGCGGAGTACCGCCTGCAGGGTCGCGGCGGGCTCGGGATCCGCGCCATGCGGATCGCGGAGGAGCGCGGCCAGCTGGTCGGGGCGCTGATCGTCGCGGAGTCCGACGAGGTCCTCTGCGTCCGGGCGACCGGTGGCGTCACCCGGAGCTCGGTGTCGGAGGTGGCCGTCAAGGGCCGGGACACGATGGGGGTGCGTTTCGTCTCCTGGGCGTCGGGCAGCGACGACGCGGTGCTGGCGATCGCGCGCAGTGTCGAGACGGAGTCGGTCGAGGCCGACCTGGCCGCGGCGGTCGCGATGGTCGACGCGCTCGATGGTGCCGACCAGGACACCGGGCCCGGCGTGGCCGACGTGGCGGACGTGGACCACGTCACCGATGGTGGTGACGAGGCCTCGCACGGCGTGGACACTCGAGGAGACCCGTACGGTTCCGGGTCGGACGACGACGAAGGGGCAGCGGAGTGAGTGGAGTCGAGGCGGCACCCGCCCGGGTCGGCACCGCGCGGGCCGCGCCGGACATCGAGCGGATCCCCGAGCGTCCGAGCGGAGCGGCCAGGGCACCGGTGACCCGGCCGCCCCGGACCAGGCGGGCACACCTGCGGCTCACCCGCCTCGACCCGTGGTCGGTCATGAAGATCGCGTTCATGCTGTCGATCGCGGTGGCGGTCGTGGAGGTCGTGGCGGTCGTGGTGCTCTGGTCGGCCCTCAACGCCGCCCACGTGTTCACCCAGGTCAACGCCCTGGCCCGGAACAAGTCGTACTTCGGGACGAGCGGCCTCACCTTCGACGTCCTGAACTACGTGGGGCTCAACCGGGTCCTCGGGGTGACGATCCTGCTCACCCTGGTCAATGCCGTCCTGTCGACCGCGATCGCGACCCTGGCGTCCTTCCTCTACAACCTCGCCTCCGGCCTCCTCGGCGGCGTCGAGGTGACCCTCGCCGAGACCGACTGAGCACTCGGCCGGTCGGCCGGGGGGCTGCGGTACCGTCTGGGCACCATCGGGTACGCCGGGGCCTATAGCTCAGTTGGTCAGAGCGCTTCCCTGATAAGGAAGAGGTCAGAGGTTCAAGTCCTCTTAGGCCCACGCCCGCCCGGAGCCCGGAGCCCGGGATTGAACAGTGGGTGGCACGGTGACCGCATCAGCTCGAGTGGCGCGGGCAGTCGGGTCCCGGGTTCGTCGTCGGAGGAGGTCGCCCGTGCGCACCATCGTCCTGCTGGCAGGTGTGGCCGGCGCCGTGGTCTGGTGGCGGCGCCGGCAGGCCGCGATCGCCGAGGACGCTCTGTGGAACGCCGCGGGGGAAGCCCCGGTCCGCGACCTGCGCTGATCTGCGCAGTCGGCTGATCTGCGCAGCCCGCCCCGATCCATCGGGGGACGTAGCTCAATTGGCAGAGCACCGCCCTTGCAAGGCGGGGGTTGAGGGTTCGATTCCCTTCGTCTCCACCACTCTCTTCGTCCGCGCGGCACCCTCATCCGAGATGCCGGCCTGTCGGCGGTGGCGGCGGCCGTGACGGCCCGGGCCACCCCGGCGGCGGGGCCGTCGGTGACCGTGCCGGCGCTCGGTCCGCTCGACGCAGTGGCGATGCTGCGATGGCTGGGCGCCCACACGACTCCCGGCGTGGACGAGGTCGTTGCCGGCGCCTACCGCCGCAGCACCGACGACGGCGTGCTCGTGGCACGACCGACCCCGGCCCCGACCCCGGCTGAGGCCCCGACCGTGCCAACCCCGGCTGGCGGCCTCCCGGTGGCGGCAGGGGTCGAGGTGCGGATCGACCGACCGCGATCCCCGCGGCAGCCCACCGCGACCGAGATCGGCCGAGTCCGATCGCTGTTCGACCTCGGCCGGGACCTGGAGGACGTCGAGCGGTCGCTGGGTCGCGACGACGTGCTCGGGCGGCTGGTGGCGGCCCGGTCGGGACTGCGCGTCATGGGTGCCTGGTCGCCGTGGGAAGCAGTCGTCCGGGTAGTGGTCGGCCAGCAGGTCTCGGTCGCCGGCGCCCGGACGCTGGCCGGCCGGGTCGCCCGGGTCGCGGGGTACGAGGTGCCCGGCGCTCGGCCCGGCCTCGACCTCGCCTTTCCCGGTCCGGCCGAGCTGCTCGCGGCCGATCTCGGCCCCGTCGGGCTGACCGGCGCTCGCCGGCGGACACTCACCGGACTCGCTGCAGCGGTCACGGGCGGCCGGATCGCCGTCGACCCCGCGGAGCACCCGGCGGGCGGCCCGGGCTGGCTCGCCGACCTGGCGGCGCTGCCCGGCATCGGTCCGTGGACGCTGTCCTACCTGGCGATGCGGGTGCTCCACGACGCCGACGCCTGGCCGGCGGGTGACCTGGTGCTCCGCCGCGCCTGCCAGCGATACGGCCTGGACGCGCGATCGGGGGTCGAGCACCTGAAGCCCTGGCGGGCCTACGCCGCGACCCACCTCTGGGACGCCACCTGGGGAGCGACCCGCTGAACCACTGTCCGCTCACGATCAGTGACTGTTAGCTTCAGTCGCGCGGTGATCACGAGTGCGGCGTCCCCCAAGGACCGGCACGAGTGCGGCGTCCATCCGGGACCGAGCCGCGCACAGCCGATCGGTAGGAGCACAGGTGTCGAGCAGCAGCAGGGCAACCAAGAGGTGCATCGTCGCGGCAGCCGGTTCTAGATGGTGGCCGCGAGCTTCGCCGGTGCCGGGTCGGCGCAGGCGGTCTCGGTGCGCGGTCCGCACCACCACGCGAGCGGGCCGGCCGCGGCCGCGCGGGCCCGGATCCGGCCGGACATCATCCAGCCGACGAGCTCCTTCTCGGCGACCTCGGGCAAGACCAGCATCGCCCGCACCACCCTGACCAGCGGCGGCAGCGCCGCCCTGCCGACGGTCACGGTCACCGACCCTGGCGTCATCCAGTCCGGCGACCTGATCACCCTCAGCCTCACCACGACCGCCGGGCCGGTGACCTTCGACACCGCCCACACCCCGACGGTCACCGAGACCGGCTCCGGCGTCATCGTCGGCGCCGTGACGGAGACCGCCACGACGATCACGTTCCCGGCGACGAAGTCCTCGACCGCGACCACGGCCTCCTATGCGGTCAGCGGGATCTTCATCAAGGGTTCGGCCGCGACGTCCGGGGCCGTGCGGATCGGCGTCACCGCCAGCCAGAGCATCGGGATCACCCCGATCACCGACGCGACCGTGGCGCCGTTCACCGTCGCCGCGATCACCTACCTGCTCCCGGCCTTCTACGGCAACACCGCCGCCGACACCGCGGCCAAGCTGTACGCCGCGTACCAGGGCAACAACCAGGGGCTGTCGGCGGTCATCGCCAGCGACGCCGAACCGCAGGACGCGGAGTCCGCGAACTACCTGGCCTCCAAGATCGACACCGGCATCCTGCTCACCGATCCCACCACCCTCTCCCCGGCGGTCTCGGCCACCTTCGACGCCTACCCGGCCATCGGGACGGGCAGCGGGAAGATCTACCTGCTCGGCGGCACGAGAGCCATCAGCACCGCCGTGGAGGACCAGCTGATCGCGCGGTTCGGTGCGTCCCACGTGGTCCGCATCGCCGGCGCCAGCCAGTACGACACCAACACCGCGGTGATCGACTACGTCACGGTGAACCTGAACACCACCACCGCCGACGTGGCCATCGTCTACGCGGCCGAAGCCGAGTTCAACCACACGTCCGGTACCTCCTCGCCGACCACCACACCCACCTCCGGCGGCAGCGGTACCAGGACCGCGATCGTCGCGTCGGGTGACATCCGCAGCTACCAGGACGGCATCGTCAGCGGTCCGCTGTCCTACCTGGACGGTCTCCCGGTGATCCTGACGACGCCGACCGGGCTGACACCGTCCGCCCGCACCCTGCTCGCCCAGGGCAACTACGCCCAGGTCGTCCTCCTCGGCGGCCCGCTCGCGGTGTCCAACGCCGTCACCACCCAGCTGACCACTTCGGTGGCGTCCGGCGGTGCCGGGGTGACCGTCTTCCGGGTCGCCGGGACCGACGCCTCCGACACCGCCCAGCTGTTCGCCCGGTTCGAGACCGACGGGAACGGCTCGTCCATCCGGATGAACATCACGGACAAGGACGACCCCGACGCCGGGGTGCTGATCGCCCGCGGGACCGGCTTCCAGGACGCCCTTGCCGCCGGCCCCTACGCCGGGGAGAACGCCCAGACCCCGATCCTGCTCACCCAGAGCGCGACCGCCCTCGGCGCGCCGCTGGCGAGCTACCTGGAGATGGTCGGCAGCAACGACCTCTTCAGCGTCGAGGCGATCGGCGGCCCGAAGTCGGTCTCGACCGGGGTCCAGGACGCAGCGATCGCCGCGGAGGTCTCCGGCCTCGGCCAGTGACCTGAGCGGGACGACCGCGACGAGGACACCGAACCGGGTGGACGAGACCAGGACCACCAGGACGGGGAGGCCGGACGCGGCCTCCCCGTCGGGGTGTCCGGGGTGCGCCGCGCCGAGTTCGGCGTCGTGCGGCAAGGTCGGTGCATGGTGAGAACAGCAGTCGACCGGCTGCGGTCGGCGTCACGAGCGCACCCTCGCCGGTCACCGGCGTGGTGACCGCCATCCTCGGCCAGGGCACCGCCGAGGCCCGCTGGCAGCAGTGGGGTCGGCTGGGCACCCTGCCGCGGGTTCTCGCGGCCGATCTGGGGCCCGACCTCCTGGTGGTCGCTCCGCACCCGGACGACGAGGTCCTCGGTGCCGGCGGGCTGCTCGCCCTGGCCGGCGGGGAGGTCGTGGCGGTCACCGATGGTGAGGCGTCGCACCCGCAGTCCGACGCCGTCGACCGGGCCGATCTCGTGGCGGCCCGCCGAGCCGAGACGGCGGCCGCGCTCGGACTGCTCGGGCGGGGCGCCACCGCGGTGCACCGCCTCGCGCACCCGGACGGCGCTGTCGAGGAGGACCGGCTGGCCGACGAGCTGACCGCGCTGCTCTCGCGGCCGGCGTCGGTGGGTGCGAGGGGCTGGACCTGCGTGGCCACCTGGCGCGGCGACGGGCACCCCGACCACGAAGCCGTCGGCCGGGCGGCGGCCCGGGCGTGCGGGCGCACCGGGGCCCGCCTCGTGGAGTACCCGGTGTGGATGTGGCACTGGGCGGCGCCGGGCGACGACCGGGTGCCGTGGGACCGCGCGGTGGGACTGCCGCTGCCGCGCGTGGTCCGGGACCGGAAGCGCGCGGCCACCGCCGCCTTCGTGTCCCAGGTCCAGCCGCTCGGCCCCGACCCGGCCGACGCCGCGATCCTCCCGCCGCACGTGCTCGACCGTTTCGACCGCGATCAGGAGGTGTTCTTCACGTGAGCACCCCGGCCACCTACTTCGAGTCGATGTACGCGAACAGCGCGGACCCGTGGAGCCTGGGCGAGCGCTGGTACGAGCAGCGCAAGTACGCCCTGACCGTCGCCGCCCTGCCCCGGGCGCGCTACCGCTCCGGGTTCGAGCCGGGGTGCTCGGTAGGCGTGCTCACCGCGCTGCTCGCGGCGCGCTGCGACCGCCTCCTCGCCGTGGACCGCGTCGAGGCCGCGGCCGCCGCGGCGCGCGTGCGGCTGCGTGACCAGCCGCACGTCCGCGTCGAGCTCCTCGACGTCGGCGCCGGCTGGCCCGCCGGCACCTTCGACCTGGTGGTGCTCTCCGAGCTCGGCTACTACCAGGACGAGGCCGGCTGCCGGCGCCTCCTCGACGCAGCGGTCAGCTCCCTCCAGCCCGGCGGCGACCTGGTCGCGGTCCACTGGCGCGCGCCCGTCGCCGAGCACGCGCTCAGCGGTGACGCCGTCCACGCGATCCTCGCCACGCTGCCGGGGCTGAGCCGGATGGTCCGCCACGACGAGGCCGACTTCCTCCTCGAGGTGTTCACCCGGACCCCACCGGGGCACCGGGCCCGGACGGTCGCCGAGGCGGAGGGCCTGGTGGGCGCGGACGCCGCATCATGACCGCGCCGCGGCGGATCGCCGTCGTGGTGCCGGTCCACGACGAGGAGGAGCTCCTGGCCGAGTGCCTCGCGGCCCTCGCGGAGGCCTGCGCGGCGGCCGGCCGGGCCGGGGTGCCGGCCGCGGTGACCGTCGTCCTGGACAGCTGCACCGACGCGTCGCAGGCCGTGGCCACCGCGGCCGGTGTCGAGCTGGTCGTCGTGCGGGCTCGCAACGTCGGCCGCGCGCGGGCAGCCGGGTGTGCCGCGGCGCTGGCCGGGTCGACCGCCGCGGACGTGCCCCGGGAGCTGGACTGGCTCGCGACCACCGATGCCGACAGCGTCGTCCCCGTCGACTGGCTGGTCCGCCAGCTCGAGCACGCCGAGGCCGGCGCAGATCTCGTGGTGGGCACCGTGAGCGTCGCGGACTGGTCGGCGTGGCCGCCGGGCACCGCCGGCCGCTACGCCGACCGGTACCGCTGGGGCGGGGCGGGCGACCACCCGCACGTGCACGGGGCGAACCTCGGCATCCGGGCGTCGGTGTACCAGGCGGTGGGGGGCTTCCCGCCGCTGGTCACCGGGGAGGACCGCGGCCTCGTCACCGCGGCCGTCGCCCTCGGTGCCCGGATCACCCGCGCCACCGACCTCCCGGTGCGGACCAGCTCACGCCCGTCCGGGCGGGCGCCGCTGGGCTTCAGCCAGCACCTGCACAGCCTCACGCGTCGCTCCGCCTGAGGCGACGACCCCCGCCCGCCGGGGCCCGCCCGCCGCCGCGGACCGACTGTCGTCCCGCGAGCAGCGGGGGCCACCGAGCGGGCGGGCCGCCGGGTCAGAGGGGCTGGTCGTCCCGGTGGCCGAGGTGGTCTGTCGGCCCGTCGGTCGCCTCGTCGGCGACGGTCGCCTCCGTGGTCAGCGGCTCGACGATCATGACGGGCTCGACGACGGTGACGGGCTCGACACCGGTGACGGGCTCGACACCGGTGACCGGCTCGACGACCGGCTCCGCGACGTCAGTCTCCGGCAGCGCGGTCTCCGACAGCCCGGTCGGCGGCACCGCCGGGTCGGTGTCCGGGCCGGTGTCGGTGTCCACCGCGTCATCCGCCGCGCCGTCCGCCGCGACGGCCTCCGGTACGGGCGCGAAGCCGCCGTCGACGCCGCTGTCCTGCCACGGGTCGTCGCGCTCCCGCGTCAGCAGGCGCCACGCGAGGACGCCGGCGCCGGCGACGGCGCTGAGCAGAGCGATCCGACGGATCGTCCGGGTGCGGTCGGTCACCGGCACCGGCACCATGTCGGCACCGCGCAGCGCCTCGATGGCGTTGGCGCCGCGGCGAGCGGCCTCGTGGGCCACCGGCTCGGCCCGGTCCGCGATGCGGCCACCCACGTCGCGGGCAGTGTCACCGGCACGGCTGCGGACACCGGCGATCGCGGGACCCAGGCGCTCGCTCGCGTCCTGCAGCGCCGGGCGGACGCGGTCGCCGACGGCGTCGCCGACCTTCCCGCGGGCATCGCCGACCTTCCCGCGGGCGTCGTGCAGCGCCGGCACGACATGCCCACCGACGGCGTCACCGACCCGGGCCCGGACGTCGCCGAGGGCGGGGACGACGTGCCCACCGACGGCGTCACCCACCCGGGCCCGGGCGTCGCCCAGCGCCGGCACGACCCGGCTCCGGGCGTCGACCAGGGCCGGGGTGACCGGTCCGCGGGCGTCGATCAGGACCGGGGTGACCCGTCCGCGGGCGTCGACCAGGATCGGCGTCATCCAGTCGCGGGCGGCGTGCAGCGCGGGCGCCAGCCGGTCGTTGACGCGGCCCCGTGGACCTGGTCCGGCCGGCGCCCCGACAGCGGCCAGGTCGTCCATCGGAGGGCCCACCCGGTCGTCCGTCGGCGGAGCCACCAGGGCGACCACCGGGAGGTCACCCCCTGCGCTGCCCATGCCGTCGCCGAGTCCGTCCAGGTCGACACCCGCGAGCGCGACACCCGCGAGGTCGGCCACGCCCGTCGACTCCGCCGATTGCGCCCCGCCGACGTCCGGCCCGCCGACGTCCGCTCCGCCGACCTCCGCTGCACCGGTGCTGTCCACGGCGATCCTCCGTTCCCGGACCGCGCGGCGGTCCGGAGTCGCTGGCGACCTGGGTGTCCGGGGGTCGCGCCGTCGTCCGCAGGCGGCGGCCCCGACGGGTGCACCGATGGTCCCCCACGCCCACGTCAACGCCAAGTCGTCGGGAGCCACCGACAGCGTCCGGCCTGCGTGGGACCATGGACCTGCCGGGCTCACGGGAGTGTCATGCCCCGAGCCACCAGCCAGCCACACCAGGAGCGACGTGCCCGACCAGCTGACCGCGACCCTCGCCACCAACCGCGGTGACGTGCTCGTCACCCTCTTCGACAACCACGCGCCCAAGACGGTGCGCAACTTCGTGGAGCTCGCCGAGGGGTCGAAGGAGTGGAAGGACCCACGCACCCGGAAGACGATGAGGACGCCGCTCTACGACGGCCTGGTCTTCCACCGGGTGATCTCCGGCTTCATGATCCAGGGCGGTGACCCCCTCGGTGACGGCCGCGGCGGGCCCGGCTACTCCTTCGCCGACGAGTTCCACCCTGAGCTGCAGTTCGACCGGCCCTACCTGCTCGCGATGGCCAACTCGGGCCCCAACACGAACGGGTCCCAGTTCTTCGTCACCGTTGCGCCGACACCGTGGCTGAACCGCAAGCACACGATCTTCGGCGAGGTGGCGGACGCGGCCAGCCGGGCCGTCATCGACGCGATCGGGTCCACCCCGACCGGCCGTGGCGACGTGCCGGTGGAACCGGTCGTCCTGGAGAAGGTCACGATCCACCGACCCGGAGCCTGAGCCGGAACCGATGAGCTGGCCGTCGAACCCGCAGGCACCGGCCGAGGCGGGCGCACCCCCGACCTGCTACCGCCACCCGGGGCGCGAGACCTACGTCTCGTGCCAGCGGTGCGGCCGGCCGATCTGCCCCGAGTGTATGCAACCTGCTTCGGTCGGCTTCCACTGCCCCCAGTGCGTCGCCGAGGGCGCCTCGACGGTGCGTGCGCCGCGGTCCGCACTCGGCGCGCAGCTGCGCGCGGACACCCCGGTCACCTACGGGCTGATCGCGCTGTGCGTGCTGGTGTACGTCGGACAGCGGATCGACCCAGCCCTGACCGCACGGTTCTTCCTCTACGGGGGCGCACCCGCTTCCGGGGGGGTCGCGGGCGGCCAGCCCTACCGGCTGCTGACCTCGGTGTTCCTCCACGAGAGCCTGCTCCACATCGGCTTCAACATGATGAGCCTGTGGTTCATCGGACGGCCGCTCGAGTCGGCGCTCGGACGAGCGCGCTACCTCGGGGTCTTCGTCGTGGGCGGCCTCGCGGGCAGCGCTGCCGCCTACTGGCTGGCAGATCCCGCCCAGCCCAGCCTCGGTGCCTCCGGCGCGATCTTCGCGCTGTTCGGGACGCTGCTGGTGGTCGCCCGGTCGGTGCACGCCGACCTCCGCTCGATGGTGGGCATCCTGGTGCTGAACCTGGTCTTCTCCTTCACCGGCGGCATCAGCTGGCAGGCCCACGTCGGCGGGCTCGTCGCCGGTCTGCTCCTCGGCCTGGTCCGCGCTCCGAGGGGTCGACGGGTACCGGTGACGGTCGGTGCGTTCGTGGTCCTGCTCGTCGTCCTCGCGGTGGCCGTCGCGACGCGGACCGCGGACCTCGGGGGCTCGCTGCTCTGACCCGCGCACCCGCTCGGGAGGACCAGCGGGCCGCGCGGCTCGGGCCGTCGTGGGTCAGCACGGCAGCGCGCTGTCATCATCCGGTCACTGTTGTCCACAGCTGTGGATCGGCTTGGGGAGAACCACAGCCCTGTGATTCAGCGGCGGCGGCAGCCCTGGTCCGTCGCACGCCCCGACGGCGACCGCGACCGCCGCGGCCTGGGCTGGCTACCCTGTCGACGTGCCCGATCCCCGCCGCCGCGGACGTCCCGGCTCGACTGCGGCGTCCGCCACCGCGCCGCGCAAGCCGGCGGGCCCCCTGCAGAGCCCGCCGTGGGTGCCCGCGCTGATGGTGGCGATGTTCCTGATCGGCCTGGCGTGGCTGGTCGTGTTCTACCTCGCCGGGACGACGCTCCCGCTGATGAGCCACCTCGGCTCCTGGAACCTGCTGATCGGCATCGCGTTCATCGCCGTCGGCTTCGGGGTCGCCACCCAGTGGCGCTGACGGCGTCGGAGACGGTGACCCCGCGGATCCTCGTCGTCGACAACTACGACAGCTTCGTCTACAACATCGTCCAGTACCTCGGGCAGCTCGGGGCGGTCTGTGACGTCCGCCGCAACGACGCGGTCGACCCCGCCGAGTGCACCGGCTATGACGGCGTGCTGCTCTCCCCGGGACCGGGCACGCCTGAGGAGGCCGGGGTCAGCGTCGAGCTGGTCGGCCGCTGCGCCGAGAGCGGCGTGCCGCTCTTCGGGGTCTGCCTCGGTCTCCAGGCGATCGGTGTGGCGTTCGGCGCGACGGTGTCCCGCTCGCCGCAGCTGATGCACGGCAAGACGAGCCCGATCCACCACGACGGCACCGGTGTGCTGGCCGGGCTGCCCGACCCGTTCACCGCGACCCGGTACCACTCCCTGTCGATCGACCCGACGAGCGTCCCGGACGAGCTCGCGGTGACCGCCTGGGCCGCCGACGGGACCGTGATGGCCGCCCGGCACCGCGACTGCCCGGTCGAGGGCGTCCAGTTCCATCCCGAGTCGGTCCTGACCGAGCACGGCCACCGGATGCTCGGGACGTGGCTGGCCGGGTGCGGGGACGACGACGCGCCCCGCCGCGCCGCCGGCCTGCTCGCCGTGGTCCCCCGCCCGACGCTGAGCACGCACGAGACCCCAGGACATGGCGGTCGAAGACGCGTCGAGCCGGGCCTCGGCGAGGACCCCGCGCTCGGATCGGGCCGTCGTAGCATCGGTTGAACAGAGGATGCATACGATCGATGACCGGAGGTCAGGAGTGGCCGGTCGCACGACCGAGGGGGTTCGAGCCGGCACGCCGGCGCCCACCGAGGCCGTGACCGGGGGCGTGACCGGGAGCACGACCGAGGACGCGACCGAGGGCGCGACCGGGAGCATGGCCGAGGGCGCGACCGGGGCCGGGGCAGCGAGGCGTCGGTACCACTCGCCGCGGCGCGCCGAGCAGGCCGCCGAGACCCGGCGCGCTGTCATGACCGCCGCTCGGAGCCTGTTCGTCAGCCAGGGCTACACCGCGACGACGATCGCCGACATCGCCGCGAGCGCCAGGGTGGCGGCGGACACCATCTACGCGACCGTCGGTCGCAAGCCCGCCCTGCTCCGCGAGCTCGTCGAGACCGCCATCTCCGGTGCCCAGCAGGCAGTCCCGGCCGACGAGCGCGACTACGTCATCCGGGTCGGTGCCGCCTCGACCGCACGCGAGAAGATCACGATCTACGTCGTCGCGCTGGCCGCGATCCAGCAGCGCATGGCCCCGGTGTTCCTCGCGTTGCGCGACGCCGCGACGACGGACCCGGAGTGCGCCGGGCTGTGGTCGGAGATCGCCGATCGTCGTGCCGTCAACATGCGGCGCTTCGCCGCCGACCTCCGCTCGACCGGCGAGTTGCGGGGCGACCTGACCGACGAGCAGGTCGCCGACGTGATCTGGAGCATGAACGCGGCGGAGTACTGGGACCTCCTCGTCCGCGAGCGCGGCTGGAGCCCTGACCAGTTCCGCGACTGGCTGATCGATGCCTGGTGCCGACTGCTGCTCCGGCGGCCCGGCTGACGGAACCCAGCGGCTGGCTCACGGACTGAGCCTGTCCGGCCGCACGGGGACCGTCTCGGCCGCGCAGGCCGCCCCACCGCAGCGGCGGGGCGGCCTGGCGACCTCGGGGTCAGTGGGTGTGCGCCGCGCCTGCCGGCTCGGGCTGGAGCGGGCCGTAGGTGACGGCGACGTCGGCGAGCTCGAGCTCGGCGGTCGCCTGGATGAGCGCGAGCAGCTCCGGGTCGAGGCCTGGGCTGAACTCCTCCGGCCGCTCGACGGCGATCGTGCTCGGCACCCCGGCGGGCGCCTGCTCGTCGGAGACCAGGGTCGTGCCGTCCTTGCTCGGGGACAGTCCCTGGTAGATCCGGCCCGCCTCGGAGAGATTGTCCAGGCTGAACGTGAACTGCTTGCTCTGCAGGCCCTGGTCGACCAGCTTCTTGACCTCGGGGAACCGCTCGGCGTTCGTCTTCGGGATCGGCAGGGTCTTCGCCCAGTCGACACCGAGGGTCTCCAGCGCCTTCGCGTACCCGTTCTCGTGGGCCTGGTCACGGACGATCAGGTAGGCGAGGGTCGACCGGGCCGTCTTGTTGGCCGTCATCTCGTAGATGCGGCACTTCTGCTGGCGGCCGGTGGACTCGAGCATCAGGTTGTAGAGCAGGTCGAGCACCAGGGTCCCGCTGTTGTAGACGTACAGCCCGGTCCACGGGTTGCCCGCAGAGTCGACCGGACGCGCACCCTGTCCACCGACGAGGAAGTGGTGGATGTTCCCGGCCGACAGGGCGATCTTCAGCGGGGTGGCCCCACCGGCGCCCGGGGTGTCCTGCGGGTCGGTCGGCTTCCCGTGGTAGCCGGGGGCACCGTCGAGCAGTCGCGCGATCGTGGTCCCGATCAGCTCGACGTGGCTGATCTCCTCGGTGCCGATGCCCTGGATCAGGTCGCGGTACGGCTTCGCGGCGGGTCCGCGGAAGTTCATCGCCTGGAACAGGTACTGCATCATCGTGCGCATCTCGCCGAACTGGCCGCCCAGGCCCTCCTGCAGGGCGTTGGCGGCGGCCGGGTCGGGCTCGTCCTCGGCGATCTCGTTGATCAAGCTCTGAAGGTGCAGGTACACGACCACTCCCACGCTCGAGGGCGGCACACCCGGGCGGGGTGCCCGCAGGTGACGGTACCCGGCCGGTCCGCCGAGCGCCGTCCAGGAGTCCACGCTCGACAGCGTCCGTCGAGTGCCGGGAGCCGACGCGGGCAGGTCGTGCAGGGCGACCCCAACGGCGTTTATGGGATAAGCCAAATGGGCCGCGGCGCGGTTTAGTCCATAAGCCCACCGCGCGCGCGAGCGTCCCTGCCGTCCGTCCGAGGCGGCCCATGACCGGAAGGAACCACCCGACATGTCCGACTACGAGCCCGGCGCAACCCGCGTCGGCAGCAGCACCGCCAGCACCGGAACCGGTGTCGGCACCGGCGTCTCCGACACCGTGTCGCGCACCACCGACGCGCGCTCCTTCGAGCACCGCCCCGAGCGGGTCACGACCGAGACCAAGGCCTCGTTCAAGACGACCGAGCTGTTCGTCTACCTCGGCTCGGTCGCCGCGGTCATCATCACCTGCCTGTACATCACGTCGGGCAAGGACCGCGCGAACGTGGACTACTTCCGCGCGGACCGGGCGGTCTTCTACATCGTCCTGCTGACCATCGGGTACCTCGTCAGCCGCGGCCTGGCGAGTCCGGCAGCCGCGAGCCCTACGACCGCTGACGTCCATCCCCTGTCGACACAGGGACCAGGGTGCGCCCCGGCCGGGCGGGTCGTCGAGACTCCCCCGGCCGAGGTGTGTCCGGACGGATACCGCCGTGGCGGTCACCACACAGGAGACCCGGGCACCTCGAGCGACGGCCCCGACCGCGGCGGCGGCGTTCGACCGGCGGCGCTGACAGGGGCCGACGGGAACGCGGCCCCTGCGGCATTCGTCCAACTCGGCAGTCCAGCTACCGAGGGAGGACCTCATGCGCAGCACCCGTCGTCAGACGATGGTCGCCGCCACGATCCTGGCGATCGCCGGTCCTGCACTGGTGTCAGCACCGGGTGCGGCCGCGTCGACGCCTCGACCGGTCCCGCCCCGAGCCGTGTCACCGGCCCCTTCGCGGTGTCCGACGTCGCACCTGCGGGCCCGGCTGCTGCTGCCCGACGCGGGTGCCGGGCAGCGCTACCTGCCCGTCCAGATCACCAACGCCGGCGGGGTCTCCTGCACCCTGCACGGGTTCGGCGGCTTCGGTCTCCTCGACGGCCGCCATCGGCCGCTGCCCGCCCTCGTCACCCGTGACGGCTCCGCGGCAGACGCCCACACCATCACCCTCCGCCCCGGGCGCAGCGCCGTCACCGTGGTGCACTACAGCGCGCTCGGGGGCGCCTCACCGGCGGACTACACCCACCCCGCCTTCCTGGTGATCACCCCACCCGACGCCGTCCACCACGTCACCGTCGCGTTCACCGACCAGGTGTTCCAGGGACGCCTCGACAGCCACCCGTACACCGCCAGCCGCTGAGGCGCGGCCGGCCGGACCGCGGTGGCGGGGTCGGCCGGGTGGCGGGACGGCGGTCGCGGTCCGGACCCCTCCGGGTCGCGGTCTCGTCCCGACTCCCGGTGATCGCGGTCTGCCGGCGCCCGTGCTCAGGCCCCGCACAGTCCCCCGGAGGAACGTGGGTGGACCGACCACCTCGAGGGGCGACACCGTGACGACAGCGACCGTTCGGGGCGTCCGGCACGCGACGGACCGCCGCGGTCGAGGCGCCGTGGCGGTGCCGCTGGCGCTGCTCGCCGGGGCAGCGTTCCTGGTGTCGGTCCGGTGGCACCCGGGTGGTCCGCTCGTCGGCCGCGCGATCGACGACACGGGTCAGCTGGCGGCGGCGGCGGTGGCGTCATGGTGCACCGGACTGCGAGCACGAGCGGCACAGCGGACGGGTTCGCCGGCGGCTCTGGCGTGGGCGCTGTGGTCGGTGGGGACCGGGTGCTGGGCGCTCGGCGAGCTCGCGTGGTGCTGGTTCGAGCTGATCGCAGGCCGTCAGACCCCGTTCCCGTCGATCGCCGACGCCGGCTTCCTCCTGTTCCCGGTCTTCGCGGTGGCAGGTCTGCTGGCGTGGCCGTCGGCGGCGGTCCACGGCGGTCGGCGGTGGCGGACCCTGCTCGACGGCGTCCTCGTCGCGGGCTCGCTGTTCATCGTCAGCTGGGTGACCGCGCTGGGCAGCGCCGCCCGCAGCGGCGGCGACGGCCGTTTCGCCTATGTCGTCTCTCTCGCCTACCCCGTCACTGACCTCGTGCTGCTCACGCTGGTGGTGGTCGTGGTCGCCCATGCGCGGGACTCGGCCCGGTCGGGGCTGGGGCTGCTCGCCGTCGGCCTGTCCGCGCTGGTGGTCGCCGACAGCGGATTTGCGTACCTGACGTCGACCGGCCGGTACGCGACCGGCTCGGTCGTGGACGCCGGCTGGTTCGGCGGCTTCCTGCTGATCGCCGCGGCCGCCACCACCGCGGCCGCGCCGGCCGCCGCGCCCCGCGGCAACCCGGTGGACGCCGCCATGGAGTCGGAGTCGACCGCGGCGGCGCTGCTGCCGTACCTGCCCGCAGGGGTCGGTCTGGGGCTGGCCGTGGTCGGCGAGCTGACCGGCCGCGGGCAGAAGGTGGCGTCGACCGCCGCTGGGGTGGTCGTCATCGCCCTGCTGATCCGCCAGCTGCTCGCCGTGCTGGACAACCGGCGCCTGCTCCGCCAGCTGCAGCGTGTCCAGCTGGAGCTGCGCCACCAGGCGTTCCACGACCCGCTGACAGGACTGGCGAACCGCGCGCTGTTCACCGACCGGCTGAACCACGGTCTGCAGCTGCGCCGCCGCGACCGGCGGCCTCTCGGCCTGATCTACCTGGATCTCGACGGGTTCAAGGCGGTCAACGACAGCCACGGCCACGAAGCCGGCGACGCCGTCCTCAAGGCCGCTTCGGAACGGTTGCGGGCGGTCACCCGGCCCGGGGACACCGTGGCCCGCCTCGGCGGAGACGAGTTCGCGGTCCTCGTCGAAGACGGCGGGGACGCGGGGACCGTGGTCGCACGCCTGCTCGACGCGCTGACCCAGCCGGCGGTGGTCGGCCGCCACAGCGTGTTCCTCGGCGCGAGCGTCGGTCTGGCGGACCTGACCCCGGACGCAGCGCCGGTGACCCCGGCGGAGTTCCTCCGACGCGCCGACGCGGCGATGTACCAGGCCAAACGGTCCGGCAAGGGCTGCGCCGTCTGCTGGAACGACCAGCTGCCCAGCGGCACCCTCAGCGGCGGCGGCGCGAACGTCGCCTGACGAACCTGTCCCGCGCGTGTCCTCGCGGGTGCTCCCGCGCACGGCTGTCTCGTAGCTGCTCGTCAGGGCGCGCAGGCGACTCCGCGGCAGTCCTCGCCGGGGGCGTTGCCCGACGCCCGGTCGGTGCCGCCGTCGGTCACCCCGGGGGCGTCGATGCCCCAGGCGGCGTTGGCCCGGGCGGTGTTCCCGGCCACGGTGAGGTCCGCGGCGGACACGTCGGGGGCCGCGGGATCCGGCGGGTCGAGGACGACGGCGATGCCGTCACCGACCCCACCCGGCCCGTCGACGGTCGGGGCCGAGCCGTTCCCCGACGCCCGGTTGCGCTGAGCACCGACCCGGCGGCCACCCGCCCCTGTAGCAGGATTCCGCTCGTGGTGTTGGCGCTGACGGTGTTCCCGGTGATCGTGACAGCACCGCCCGGCAGCCCCGGCGGGGGGTAGGCGTCGAAGTCGTGGATCGGGGTGAACATGAGCAGCCCGCGGCGGTTGCCGGTCATGGTGTTCCCGGTCGCGGTGACCGCGTCGGCCATGAGGTCGGCGCCGGCGTAGGTGTTGCCGGTAAGGACGTCCCGGTGGAGCGTCGCGTTCGTCAGCTGACCGACCACGCCGTCCCCGGAGTCGGTGACGGTGGTGTCGGTGACGGTCAGGTCGCCGTGGATGAAACCGCTGACCGCGAACACACCCACGCTGGTCATGCGGGTGATGAACGAGTGGTCAACGGCGACGCCGATGCCCAGGGTCTGGCCGTCGCCATGGACCCCGAAGGTCCCGTCGTAGATCCGCAGGTGGGAGACGGTCGCGTCGGTGCTCGCCGGGCCGTACTCGTCCAGGGGGTGGACGCTGACCCCGGTCCCGAACCCGCGCAGGGTCCCGCCCCGGACGGTGCCGACCTCGACCTGGAAGTCGATGCCGGTTCCCGCGGCGGTCCCGCGGACGGTGTGCCCACCCAGGTCCAGCACGAGCGGCCCGGCGCTGGGGAACCGCGGGTCGCCCACGACGAGCGCCGGTCCGCTTCCGGGGCAGTCCAGGTCACGGGTGAGGGTCATGTCCGTGTAGATCGCCTGACCGCACTGGATCAGCGGGGCGTGGTAGGTCACTGTGATCGACCCGTCCCCGGTGAGCGTCCCGGGCAGCCGGCTGACCGGCACACCGGGCTGCAAGAAGCGGGGGTCCACGTAGGACGAGCCCCCACCGCCCCCACCGCCGCCGCCCCCGCCGTCCCCGACGACGACGGCTGGGTGGCCCGGGGCGCCGCCGGCACCGCCGCCGCCGAACCCGTAGCCGCCCCCGCCGCCGCCGTCACCGCCGCCGGGATCGCCCGGCCCGCCCGGACCGCCGACCAGGTCGACCGCGCTGCCCGCCGATCCGGACCGGGCCCCGCCCGCACCGCCCGCGCCGCTCCCGGTGCTGGTAGCCGGCCCACCCCCAGCGCCGCCTCCGGCACCGGGGGCGCGGGCACCCGCCCGGCCGCTGCTCCCACCGTTCCCGCCGGCGGTCGGACCGGCCGCGGGCGCACCGCCGCCCCCGCCGCCCCGCCGGCGCTGAGGATCCGCTGCCACGCCTCGAACGGTGCCCCGACCCGGATGTCGCTGGACCCGCCGCCGCCGCCCGACGCTGTCCGAGCGGGACCGCTGACCCCTGGGTGCGGTCCGTCACCGCCGCCGTTGATCCCGCCACCCTCATGACCCCCGCCCGCGCCGCCCACAGCCAGCTCGAGCAGCTCACCCGGTGACACCAGCACCGACGCCCGGACCCGCAGACCCGCACCCCCCGGGGCCCCGCCGCCGCCGCTGCCCCCCGGGGCGCCTGCGACGTCCACCTGCAGGACGTGCACGTTCGGCGGGACGGTGAACAGGTGCGCCCCGACCTGGTCGCAGCGGACCTGGGACCACCCCGGGCGCCCCGGAGCGTCCTGGGGTGTCGAGCAGAACGGGGTGTGTTCCCCGTAGACGTCCAGGCTCGGGCCCGGCACCAGCGGCGACGCCTGCGCTGTCGACCCCGGCAGCCAGAGGCCCACCAGCGCAGAAGCCGCCGCCGCCACGGCGACCGAGCCCCGCGACCGGCCCCGCCCGCGACGGGAACGCCCGGCGAGCCCGTCGTCCGTTCGCCCGCGGCGGGCCGCGGCGGCGATCGGTGCCCGAGACCACCCGCTGCTGACGGTGCGTCGACGCATCATCGCCAGAGTGGGTACCCCGGCGAACTCGTCGGATCGAGGTCGCCGCACCCGCCGAACGCCGGCGCCCGCGATCGGGTCGGGTACTGCCCGCCGGTGTCCTCCTCCACGCCGGCCTCGAGACGACGGTGTCCAGGGAGCCGCTCCGGCGGCTGGTGCCGGCAGCGCGATCCAGGCGGTCGGCAGACTCCGGGAAGGTGGCCGGGAGGTCAGCGGCGATAGGCCGGTCCTCACCCGTCCTTCTTCGCCTGCACGAGCGCCGCGTCAGCCGGTGCGATGACGTCGACCGGGGTGTGCACTCGAGTACTCGATCGCGCCGCTGAGACCGGGACGCCCGGCGGAGCGCCTGTTCCGCATACTGGACTGCACGCCTCGGGCGCCCTCCGACGGGCGGCGGAGGCGCGCCCGGCGCGCTGCGGCTGACCGGGGCGTGCAGTCGAGTACTCGATCGCGCCGCTGAGACCGGGACGGCCGCCGCAGCACCCGTTGCGCGTACTCGACTGCACACCTCGGGCGCTCCTCACCGGGCGGCGGAGGCGTGCCCGGCGGGAATCGTCGTATCGTTTTCGTATGACAGTCGACCGGTCGGTGCTCTCCCCGTCGATCAGCTGGACTGCGCGGGTGCCCCGAGAACTCGCGGAGCAGGTCGAAGCCGCCATGCCCGTGCTCGGCCTAGGCAACCGGACCGAGGCTGTGGTCGCTGCGTTGCGCTTGTTGCGGCGCCACGCGTTCGAGGCCGCCGTCCTCGCTGCGGTCGATGCCGAGTACGGGCCGGACGGGATCATGCCTGCCGGCACGGTCACCGCGGGGATTGCTTCGCTGGTCGCAGCAGAGGAACCGGCGGAAGTCGCAGCGGGTGGAGCGCCGACCGCGGCACCCGAGACGCGGGTGCCGGTTGCGCCGACCGCGTCGGCTCCTGTCCCTTGAGCGTCGTGGAGCCGTTTCGGGGCGAGGTCTACGACTGCCGGTTCCCGACGCCCATCGGTGTCCACCCCGGAGTCGTGTTGACCTCCAATCCGCTGATCCGTCGGTTCGCCTCGGTGGTCGTGGTGCTGATCACCGGTACCGCCGGACCGCGGCCGCTCCGGGTCCCGGTCGGCCCGGATGCGGGTCTGACCGGGCACGCAGAGTCCTTCGTCGACGTCACCAGCGTCTTCACCGTCGCGATCGCGCAGCTCCGGCGGCGGCGAGGACGACTGTCCGGGCGGGAGCTGGCGGCTGTCGAGCGAGGACTCGCGACCGTCCTCGGCCTGGACCTGGCCGACCCGGACTGAGACCCGCCGACTCCGGACGCGAGCTGCCGGGCCGTCCTACGGTGGAGCTGGCGCGGCGCGGTGAGGTCCCCCGGCCGGGACCCCGCGCCGCGCCACCCGCCGTGCGGTGAGTGCCGGGCGCCACCGCCGTGACGTGGGTGCTGGGGCGCCGCGTGAGCAGCACCTCTACTCGCCGCCTGCCGCCTCGCCGCCTTCCAAACCGCCCGACCCCGGGGTCAGTCAATCCGCGATTGACGTATTGAACGGTCAACCGTAGCTTGACGATGTGACGACACCCAACTCGGCCGATCGCCGCCTGCACGACCTGATCGCTGCGGTGGAGGTCGCGAACGACACCCCACTCGACCGGGTCGCCGGCGCCGTCCGGGACGCTGAGCAGCTCGAACAGCTCGCCGACGCGTTGATCGGGCACTTCGTCGACCGGGCTCGGGATGCCGGGGCGTCGTGGTCGGACATCGGGCGCAGTCTGGGTGTGAGCAAGCAGGCCGCTCAGCAGAAGTTCGTCGCCCGGGGTCGTGCGGACACCGAGCCCGAGCTGGTGGACCCGCGGTACCAGCTCAGTGCGTACGCCGGCGAGGCTCGGGCCTTCCTGCTGGCGACGGTGGAGGGGGCGTTCAGCGCACACCACGACGTCGTCAGCCTGGCGCACCTCGTCCTGGGGCTGGTGGCGGACCCGCACAGCCAGGCCGCCCGCGCCGTGGCGGCCCAGGGCGTCGACCTCGCCGACGTCCGGCGCGCCGCGGCGGCGGCTCTCCCCGCCCGCCAGCGGCGCAGACCCAAGGTCGGGACCTACGACGCAGCCGCCCGAGCGGCTCTCGAGGGGGTCGCCGCCCAGGCGCGGCGGCACGCGGCCGACAGCGTCGGCAGCGGACACATCCTGCTGGCGGTGCTGGCCGCGGAGCACGGCCGCGGGGTGCTGTCCGAGCTCGGGGTCACCGCGCGAGCGGTCGACGATTTCCTCGCCCACGACGACGCCCGCGATGACGCACGCGACAGCGGCGGCTGAGGGACCCGACCTCAGGTACCGCAGAACGTCCGGTAGGCGCCGAAGTCCGCAGGCGCCGCGGCGGCGTACCGCTCGAGGCCGGGGCGCTCGTCGTAGGGCCGGGTGACGGCGTCCACGAGACGTTCGAACGGTGAAAGATCCCCCTCGGTCGCCGCTGTGAGGGCCTCCTCGACCAGGTGGTTGCGCGGGATGTACACCGGGTTGACCCGGTCCATCGCGTCGGCGTCCGGACCGAGCGCGCGCCAGCGCCGCAGCCAGTCGTCGAACGCTTTCAGCTCGAGGAACTGGCCACGAACGCCCTCGACGTCCCCGCGGGCCGCCCGGCCGAGACCGCGGAAGAAGGACGTGTGGTCGACCCGGTTGCGCTCGAGCAGGGCGAGCAGCTCCTCGACCAGCGGACCGGCCATGCCGTCGTCCACTGCGCCGGACAGGCCGAGCTTGGCCCGCATCCCGGTCGACCAGGCGTCGCTGTAGAGGCGGTGGAAGGCGGCGAGGGAGTCCACCGCCAGCGCGACCGCCCGCTCGTGGTCGGCGTCGAACAGCGGGAGCAGGGCCTCGGCGAGACGGGCGAGGTCCCACTCGGCGACGACCGGCTGGTTGGCGTACGCATAGCGGCCGCCGGTGTCGATCGAGCTGTAGACCGTCGCCGGGTCGAACGCGTCCAGGAAGGCACACGGCCCGTAGTCGATCGTCTCCCCGGAGATCGTCATGTTGTCGGTGTTCATGACCCCGTGCACGAAGCCCACGAGCATCCACCGGGCCACCAGGGACGCCTGGGCGGCGACCACTGCGTCGAGCAGGGCCACGTAGGGGTGGTCGGCCGCCGCGGCCGCCGGGTGGTGGTGGCGGCGGATCGCGTGGTCGGCGAGGCGCCGTAGCAGGGCGCTGTCGCCGGTCACCTGGGCGTACTGGAAGCTCCCGACGCGCAGGTGGCTGCTGGCGACCCGGGCGAGCACGGCCCCGGGTAGCAGGCTCTCGCGCCGCACCGGGTGGCCGGTGGCCACCACGGCCAGCGAGCGGGTGGTGGGGATGGCGAGGGCGTGCATCGCCTCGCTGACCAGGTACTCCCGCAGCATCGGACCGACCGCGGCCAGCCCGTCACCACCGCGCGCGAACGGCGTGCGACCGGAGCCCTTGAGGTGCAGGTCCCGACGTCGCCCGTCAGGGTCGACCAGCTCGCCCAGCAGCAGCGCCCGGCCGTCGCCCAGACGCGGGGAGAAGCCGCCGAACTGGTGCCCGGAGTAGGCCTGCGCGACCGGTGTCGCTCCGGCCGGGACGAGCGCGCCGACGAGGAACCGGATGCCGTCAGAGCTGCGGAGCCAGGCCGGATCGAGTCCCAGCTCGGCGGCCAGCGGCTCGTTGAGGGCGAGCAGTCGCGGGTCCGGGGCCGCCGCGGCCTGCCAGGGGATGGCCATCTCGACGAGATCTCGGACGAACGAGCGGTCGAGGGTCACGGCCGGTGGCGGTCCAGCATTCACCTCTCCAGAATACGTCGCACACGGTGACGAGGCACTCGACGACCACTGTTACTACTCGGATCCCGAATCAGACGACGTGTTCAGCATTCGGTCAGTGACCGCGCGCCGATCTGATCCGTGGCCTAGCTTGACCAACGTCATGAGGGCGGGCGCCATCGGGCTGGACCATGCTGGAAGGACTGTGGTGACCACTGCGCAGCTGAGTCGGCGGGGACTGCTCACCGGGACCGCGGTGGTGGGCGCGGGGATGACCTCGACCACCGCCGGAATGGTGAGCACGTCGACGACAGGTTCTGCGACGGCTGGCCGGCGTACCCGCGAGTACTGGATCGCTGCTGTCCCGATCTGGACGAACACAGTCCCATCGGGCGTGGACGAGATGATGGGGACCCTCCATCACGCAGCAAATACCACGTTCGTGGCGCTCGGCTACCGCGCCTACACCCGGGGCTGGGGAGCGCCTCTCCCCGGCAGCGACAGGCTCGGCCCCAACACGGGGCTGCCCGGCCCGGTCCTGCGCGGCGAGGTGGGCGACACGATCGTCGTGCACTTCCGCAACGGCGACAGGCACTATCGCCAGCCGCACTCCATCCACCCGCACGGCGTCCGCTATGCGCCGGACTCCGACGGCGCGTGGACCGCGGCCGAGCCCGACAAGCCGGGCACCGCCGTCGCACCCGGCGCCACCTACATCTACACCTATCACGTGACCGAGTCCTCGGTCGGGACGTGGCCCTACCACGACCACTCCAAGCCGTTCCGGATACCGGGGCGTCGCCGTGCCGGGAGCGGCGACAAGGGCACGGACACGAGCACGGGAATGGGCATGGAGATGGGCGGGAACGCGCCGCCCACCATGGAGATCGGCGCGGAGCTCGGGCTCATGGGGATGTTCGTGCTCACCGAACCGGGTGCACGACGTCCCGACCGGGAGTTCTACCTCGTCCTGCACGACCTCTACAGCGGCGACGTCCCGAGCCTGGTTCGAGACTACGACTGCTTCAATGGTCGAGCATTCCTGGGGAACACCCCGACGTTCCGCGCGAGGGTCGGAGAGCACGTCCGCTGGCACGTGGTCGCACTGGGGACGGAGTTCCACGTCTTCCACGTCCACGGCCATCGCTGGACGAACGACGCCGGCCGGCACACCGACTCGGTCGTGGTCGGGCCGGCCACCACGGTCGTCGCCGACTACGTCGAGGACAGTCCCGGTGACTGGCTCTACCACTGTCACGTCGTGGACCACATGGAGGGCGGCATGGTCGGGCGCTACCACGTCGACGCGTGAGCGATGCCGGTCAGCAGCGGCGCGCGGAGCAAGTGCAGCGCTGATCACGCCGTCCGGTAGCGCCCGAGGTGTGCAGTCGAGTACAAGGAACGGGTGCTCCCGGGGCGGTCGACGTCCCAGCGGCGCGATCGAGTACTCGACTGCGCACCCTGCTCAGCGGCTGGGCGGCGGGCCTGGCCAGGAGACCGTCTGCCGCGAGCTGGTGAGCGTCAGAACGCGTCGCCGGTGCGCCAGGACATCTCCTGCAGCGTCATCGTGTTGCCGTCCGGATCGCTGAACGAGGAGTAGCGCACGCCGCCGCCGACGTCCTCGATCTCGTCCATGGCGACGCCCCGGCCGCTCAGCTCGGCCCGCGCCTGCTCGATGTCCGCGACGACCAGGTGCAGCCCCTTGATCGTGCCGGGGACCATCTGGGAGAGGGCCAGCCCGGTGCTCAGGACGATCGAGCACGCCGACCCGGGCGGGGTCAGCTGGACGATGCGGACGCCGTCCGCGGGCCGCACGTCGACGTCGAGGACGAAGCCGACCCGGTCGATGTAGAAGGACTTCGCGCGGTCGACATCGGCGACCGGCACGGGCACCAGCTCGAGCTTCATCTGCACAGCGACTCCTCGGGAGGGGGTGCGGAGCGTGGTCGCCCAGGCGGCGACGAGCAGATCACACCGTCAGCGCCACCCCCGACGGCGACGGCGACGGCGACGGCGGGGCTCCCAGCTCCGCACCACCACGCGCGATCCAGGGGCGATCAGGCGGTCGGCGACCCAGGCGGTCGGCGCGACCCGGCGGCGCTCAGCCGCCCGGCGACCAGGAGCCGATGCGGTCGAGACGTCGGCGCTGCTGGTCCGCGGCGGCGCCGTCCCGGCCCGTCGCACGGTCGAGGAGGTTGGCGGTCACGCGTTCGCGGTGCTCCGGCGGCTTCTGGTCGTCGAACTTGAACTTCGCTGCGACGGCGGTGACGTGCAGGCGGACACCGCGGATGCCCGCCAGCATCCGCCCGTAGGGCGGCATGTCCACGGCGACGGCCGCGTGGTCGCCATCGGGCTGGAAGTGCGCGAGCTGGCGGCGCAGCAGCTCGGCCTTCGCCTCCGGGTCGTCGACGAGCTCGGCGGAGCAGGTGAACTGGACCGCGGCGTAGTAGCTGGTGGGCACCCCGTCCTCGGCCGGCACACCTGCGGCGGCCCGCCAGGTGGTGGGGATGTAGGCGTAGTCGTCGACCACGCTGAGGACCACCTGCGGATCACGGTCGAGGGCCGCCCACACCGCATTCGGGCGGGCGAGGTGCACGAGCAGCAGCGAGCCGTCACGGCTGAAGTGCGTCGGCACCACCAGTGGCGGTCCCGGGGTCCCGTTGACCACCAGCTGCCCGAAGTCACGGCCGTCGTCGATCCAAGCCCGCCACTCGTCCTCGTCGAGGGCTGCGTCCCAGGGCTGCACGAGCATGTCGGTCCTCCTCGGGTGTCGGAGCCATCATGAGCCGGCGCTCGGACCTGAGCCGCGGGTGTCGCTGCGGGTGGCCCGCGAGCAGCGCGTCCACCATCCGCCGTGCGGGAGTGCATCGACGGGCGCGTCGGGCAGTGAGGACGCCGCGGTGCCGTACCGAGCGATGACTCAGCGCTTCCTCGAGCCTGCCGGTCTGGTGGTGAGCACCGCCGCGAGGGTGTCCAGGGCCGCGGGCACGAGGGCGTAGTACGCCCAGATGCCGCGCTTGTCGCGGGTCAGCAGGCCGGCGTCGACGAGGACCTTGAGGTGGTGGGACACCGTCGGCTGGGTCAGCCCGACGGGTTCGGTGAGGTCGCACACGCATGCCTCGGCGCCGTGGTGGGCGGCGATGAGGGACAGCAGCCGCAGTCGGGCGGGGTCGGCGACCGCCTTCAGCGTCGAGGCGAGGGTCTCGGCGTCGGCGGCGGACAGGACGTCCCGGACGATCGGCGAGCAACACACCCCGGGCTCGGCGGTGGCGGCCGGGGTGAGGGTCGCGGCGGCGGCGGCCGGGCTGAGGGTCAGGGTGGTGGTCACCGGTCCAGTGTCCCGCAGGGATTGACAGCTGTCGATGGGCGCCGCATGCTCGTCGCATAGACGTTCGTCGATGAGGAGGATCTGATGGCTGCCAACGCGCAGACGGTGGAGCTGGTCCGGTCCCGGTACGCCGCGGCCGCCCGTGCCGTGACCGGTGCGGGTGACTCGGCTGGGTGTTGTGGCTCGGACAGTGCCGGCGCGGCCGAGGCGCTCGAGGTGGACGAGTCGTTCGGCGCGGGGCTGTACGACCCGGCCGACACCGACGACCTGCCCGAGCGGGCGGTGCTCGCGAGCCTGGGGTGCGGGAACCCGACCGCGGTGGCGGACCTCCGTCCCGGCGAGCGGGTCCTGGACCTCGGGTCCGGCGGCGGGATCGACGTGCTGCTCTCCGCGAGGCGGGTCGGGCCCACCGGGTTCGCCTACGGGGTCGACATGACCGCGGAGATGCTCGACCTGGCCCGGGTCAACGCCGCGAGGGCCGGGGCGACCAACGTGGAGTTCCTCCAGGGGCGGATCGAGGCGGTGCCGCTGCTGGACGCCGCCGTGGACGTCGTCATCTCCAACTGCGTGGTCAACCTCTCGACGGACAAGCCGGCCGTGCTCGCGGAGATGTTCCGGGTCCTGGCGCCGGGCGGGCGGCTCGGGGTGAGCGACGTGGTCGCCGAGGACACCGTCACCCCCGAGGAGCGCACCGAGCGCGGCTCCTACGTCGGGTGCATCGCCGGTGCGCTGTCCCGCGCCGAGTACGTCGAGGGGCTGGCCGCGGCCGGGTTCACCGACGCGTCGGTGGAGTTCACCCACGAGGTCGCCCCCGGGATGCACGGCGCCATCGTCCGCGCGGTCAGACCGGCCGCGACCGCCGCCGCGACGAGCACCGCGCAGCCGGCCACCGCGGCGGGGTGTTGCGACACCGCGGAGCTCGGCTCCTGCTGCGCCCCGGAAGCGAAGGCCGACTGCTGCGGCGCGCCGGCCGACACCAGTGGCGACGCAGTCCAGTCGGTCTCGGCTGCGCCGGCCACCTGCGGTTGCCGGTGAGCGAGGTGTCCGCGCATGCCAGGTGGGGCGTCGACCGGGTCGGGCGCCCGCGGCCGGTGCTCGTCGCGGGTTACCAGCTGGCCTCCCTGGCGTACTCCGCCGGGGTCGGCGGCTGGGTGGGGGTCTGGCTGGACGCAGCGCTCGGGCTGCAGCGACACCCGGGAGTGACGCTGCAGGCCTCCACCCGCGACCAGGTGCGAGACCTCGCCGCACAACGCGGCCTGCCCTGGCCGCAGCCCGCCGCGGATCCGGACAGCGGGGCCGGCAGGTGATGGTGGCGCCGCTGGGCCGGCGGCTGCTGGCGGAGTTCGTGGGCAGTGTGCTGCTCGCGGCGGTCGTGGTCGGGTCCGGGATCGCTGCGCAGCGGCTGTCCCCGGGTGACGTGGGTCTGCAGCTGCTGGAGAACGCCGCGGCGACCGCGGTGGGGCTGTTCGCGGTCATCCTCATGGTCGGCCCGGTGTCCGGCGCCTACCTCAACCCGGTCGTCACCGCCGCGGACGCACTGTTCGGGAGAGTGTCCCGCCGTGACAGCGCCGCGTACGTGGTGGTCCAGGTCGCCGGCTGCTGCGCCGGGGCGGTGCTCGCGAACGTGATGTTCGGCGTCGGCGTGGTCACCGTGTCCGGCAAGCACCGGATGAGCGGCGGGCACTGGCTCGCGGAGGTCGTCGCGACGGCCGGGCTGGTCCTGGTGATCTTCGCCCTGACCCGCTCCGGGCGGGGCGCCACCGCACCGGCCGCGGTCGGTGCGTACATCGGGGCGGCGTACTTCTTCACCAGCTCCGCGAGCTTCGCCAACCCGGCGATCACGATCGGGCGGACCCTGTCCGACACCTTCGCCGGGATCGCACCGGCGTCGGTGCCCGGGTACGTGAGCGCCCAGGTCGTCGGCGGCGCCGTGGGCTACCTGCTGGTCCGGGTCCTCTACCCACAGATCACCGCCGCGCAGGCCGCCAAGGCAGTCCTCCCGCACCCCACCGACCCCGTGACCGCAACCTGCCCGGGCGACCTGTCGAAACCGCCGGCGGCTGAGCTGTCGACCGGAGGAGCCCGATGACCGCCAGACCCTCGGTGCTGTTCGTGTGCGTGAAGAACGCCGGCAAGTCCCAGATGGCCGCCGCACTCATGCGCCGCCGAGCCGGCGACGCCGTGGACGTCGCGTCGGCCGGCACCCGCCCCGGGACGGCCGTCAACGCCCTGTCCGCGCAGTCCCTCGCCGAGCTCGGGGTCAACATCACCGGGGAGGTCCCGAAGGCGCTGACACTTGCGATGGTCACCGCGGCCGACGTGGTCGTGCTCCTCGGCCGCGACGCCACCGTCGACGCCGTCCCCGGTCCCCGGTTCGAGACGTGGGACACCGACGAGCCCTCCGACCGGGGGATCGACGGCATCGCCCGGATGCGCCGGGTCCGCGACGACATCGCTGCCCGCGTCGACGCCCTCGCCACCGCACTGCTCGCCGGCGGCTGACGCCGGCCCGCGCGAAGGCTCAACCGGCTTCGGCGTCCTGCTCGGCTTCGTCGAGGCGGTCGGGGGCTGCGAGGCGGAGGTGCTCGGCGTGCCAGACGGCCTCGTCGAGCAGTGCCGCGACGTGGTCGTCGTGGAGGGAGTAGACGATCTGGCGGCCGCGGCGCTCGGTGGTCACCAGGCCCATGGTCCGGAGCAGGCGGAGCTGGTGGGAGACCGCGGACTGCTCCATCGCGACGGCCTCGGTGAGGTCCCCGACCGACGCAGGACCCTGGCGCAGCTGGGACAGGAGCAGCAGCCGGCTAGGGGCGGTGAGGGCCTGCAGGGTGGCGGCGACCGCGGCAGCGCTCGCGGCGGTGAGCCTTGCAGGTGGGGTGAGCCGCCCCTGCACCCCGTGACCCACGGAACGAGCGTAGCCGCCCGGCCATGAACGGGTGTTCATGTCTTCTAGTAATCTGGTTGCGCGTCGGTCGGTCGACGTATCCCGTCGCGTCCCTCGGAGCGTGTACATGTCCTCGACCCTGTCCGCACCACCGCGTCCGGCGGTCACCGATCCTGCCCGGGACGGCCGCCGGCGGTCCCGGGCCACGAGCCTGCTGACGTTGCCGGAGCTGCGGTGGGCGGGCCTCGCGACGGGGTTGTTCGCGGTCGGAGCGGTCCTGCAGGTGTCGGGGGCCCCGGCCTGGTCGTGGTGGGCGTTGTACCTGGCCTGCTACGCCAGTGGCGGCTGGGAGCCTGGCCTGGCGGGGCTGCGCGCTGCCCGGGGCCGCAAGCTGGACGTGGACCTGCTGATGATCGTGGCCGCGGTCGTGGCCGCCGCGATCGGGCAGGTCTTCGACGGGGCCCTGCTCATCGTGATCTTCGCCACCTCCGGGGCGCTGGAGGCCGTCGCGACGAAGCGGACCGCGGACTCCGTGCGGGCGCTGCTCGACGTCGCTCCCGAGCAGGCGACGCGGCTTGGTCGGAACGGTGTCGAGGACCTGGTCGACACCACGGACCTCCTCCCGGGCGAGCTGGTGCTGGTCCGGCCGGGGGAGCGGGTCGGCGCCGACGGGGTGGTCGTCGACGGGGCGAGTGAGGTCGACCAGGCCTCGATCACCGGAGAACCCCTGCCCGTGCTGAAGGACACCGGCGCCGAGGTGTTCGCCGGGACGATGAACGGCACCGGGGCGCTGACGGTCCGGGTGTCGCGGCCCGCGTCGGACTCCGTCGTGGCCCGGATCGTCACCCTCGTCGAAGAGGCCTCGGCGACGAAGGCGAAGACCCAGCTGTTCATCGAGAAGATCGAGCAGCGGTACTCCACCGGCGTCGTGGCCGCCACCGTCGCCCTCTTCCTGCTCCCGCTTGCGTTCGGGGCGGACCTGCGGACCACGCTCCTGCGGGCGATGACGTTCATGATCGTCGCTTCGCCGTGCGCGGTGGTGCTCGCCACGATGCCGCCGCTGCTGTCGGCGATCGCGAACGCCGGCCGCCACGGGGTGCTGGTGAAGTCCGCGGTCGTCATGGAGCAGCTGGGCGTGGTCGACCTGGTCGCGTTCGACAAGACCGGCACGCTCACCGAGGGCACCCCCCGGGTCGCGGAGATCCGTCCCCTGGCCGGGTCCGGTCTCGGGGTCGAGGACCTGCTCGGGTTCGCTGCTGCCGCCGAACGTCCCAGTGAGCACCCCCTCGCCGCCGCGATCACCGCCGCCGCCCATGACCGCGGCGTGCACGTGGGCGACGTGGCGGACTTCACCTCGACCCCCGGCCGGGGGGTCGCCGGCCGGGTGGCCGGCCACCACGTCCGGGTCGGTTCCCCGGCACTGCTCGCCGACGCCACCGACCGGACACCGGCCGGCACCGCCGACGGGGCTGCGGCTGTCGCCGCTGACGCCGCCGCGGTCATCCCGGCCGCCGAGGCCGAGGGCCGCACCGCCGTCCTCGTGCTGCTCGACGGACGACCCGCCGGGGTGCTGGCGCTGGCCGACCGGGTGCGTCCTGACGCCGCCGCCACCGTCGCGGCGCTGACCGCGCTCACCGGGCACGTCCCGGTGCTGCTCACCGGCGACAACCCCGGCGCTGCCGCCCGCCTCGCCGAGGAGGTCGACATCACCGACGTCCACGCCAGGCTGCTGCCGGCGGACAAGGTCGACCGGGTCGACACCCTGCAGGCCGCCGGTCGGCGGGTGCTGCTCGTCGGGGACGGGGTCAACGACGCTCCGGCGCTCGCCGCTGCGCACCTCGGGCTGGCGATGGGCGGACACGGGTCGGACCTGGCCCTGCAGACCGCCGACACCGTCCTCGTCCGCGACGACCTCGCCGCCGCGGCCAAGGTCATCGACCTCTCGCGCCGGGCCCGCCGCGTCGTCATCGCGAACCTCGCCATCGCCGGGTCGGTCATCACCGCCCTTGTCGTGTGGGACCTCGCCGGGCACCTCCCCCTCCCCCTCGGGGTCGCCGGCCACGAGGGCTCCACCGTGATCGTCGGCCTCAACGGCCTGCGGCTGCTGCGCAGCTCCGTGTGGGAGCGGGCGGCCCGGATCGGGTGAGGACGGCCACCCCCGCGGCTCGCCGTGAGCCGGGTCGTCAGTCGGCTCGGGCGGTCAGTCGGGTCGGCGGCCGAGGGTGTAGCGGACCTGCTGGTCGAGGCGGATCCGACCGTCCTCGTCACGCATCCCCGCGAGGTCCCCGAGCGCCTCGTCGCGCAGCCGGTCGCGACGCTCGGGCGGCACCGCGTCCCACATCGCCCGCTGTCCGTGAGACCGGGTGAAGGCCAGCCAGTGCTCGGGATCGTCGAACACGGGTGTCACGGTCGCCCGGACGGTCCGCACGTCGACGTACCCCGCGTCCGACAGCAGGCCCGCGACGCCGGCGTCGGTGGCGAAGGGGCCGCTGCGGCCGCTCGTCCGGGCGTCGAGCATCCCGGGCGGCAGGTACGGGACGAACAGCCGGTCCAGGCGTACCCACCGCGGGTCCTGCTCGCCGAACGTCGCGACCCCCAGCCGCCCGCCCGGGACGAGCAGCTCGCGCCAGGTGCGCAACGCCCCGGTCGGGTCCGGGAGGAAGAACAGCACCAGGGAGGAGGCGACGAGGTCGAAGGACCCCGGCGGGAGGCCCGGCGCGGCGGCGTCGGCCACCCGCAGCTCCACCTGCGGGAGGCCGGCGGCGTCAGCGGCGGCGAGCTCGACCATCCGGGGTGCGAGATCGATCCCGAGCACCCTCCCCGTCGGGCCGACCGCTGCGGCCAGCGGGAACAGGGCAGCGCCCCGACCGCAGCCGACGTCCAGGACCCGCTCGCCGACGGCCGGCGCGAGCTCCGCGGCGAGCCCCCGCCCGATCGGCCCGAACCACTCGACCCCGACCGTGTCGTAGGTGTCGGCGACCCGGTCGAACAGCGCTGCCACGCCCGCTGGCTCCTCCGGCACCCGTGCAGGATCGCAGACACGGCGGCGGTCCAGGCACGCACGACCCGACCCAGCTCTCGTGCACCGCGATCTCAGGACTCCGGTGGCACGGTCGGCTCCGTCAGCGGTCAGCGGTCAGCCGTCAGCGGTCAGCGGTCAGCGGTGGGCGGTCAGCCGTCAGCGGTCAGCGGTCAGCGGTGGGCGGCGGCGCGGTCGGCGGTCAGCGTGCGCAGCTCCGCCGACGTCACTTTGACGTGCGCGATCCAGGGCCGCTCGGCGGGGTCGGCGACCCAGCGGGCGACAGCGATCCGCAGGACGGCGACGCCAGCGGCGGCGGCGAGCTCGGCGGCGGTGTCGGGGACGGCGCGCCGGCGCAGCGCCGCGGCGAGTGCTGCCTCGAGGGCCGCGAGTTTGATCAGCTCCCGCTCCTGGAGCTCCGGGTTGGCGAGGACCAGTGCCTGGCGGCGACGGACGACCTCGACCGCCGGGAACACCGACCCGGCGGCCTCGATCCCGGCGGTCACCGCCTCGAGGACGCTCGCGGACGCCGGTGCCGCGTCGACCCGGTCCACGACGGCGGCGTTGAAGAGGTCACCGCCGTCGAAGAGCACCTCACGCTTGTCGGCGAAGTGGCGGAAGAAGGTCCGCTCGGTGAGCCCCGCGCGAGCCGCGATCTCGGCCACCGTGGTCTGGTCGTAGCCCCGTTCGGTGTACAGCTCGAAGGCCGCCTGCTGGAGGCGTCGGGGCGCGTTCGGCTCCCAGCGGCTCACCGGCCAACGGTATCGCGATGACAGTTCCTGCCGTCGGACGTACGCTGACGACAGCAACTGACATCGTCGAGCGTCCGGTGCCCGTGCCATCTGCACGTCGCCCTGTTCCGCACTCCCACTGGAGGTCTGTCATGCAGGTGTTCGTCACTGGTGCTTCGGGATGGATCGGCTCGGCGGTGGTCGACGACCTGCTCGCCGCGGGGCATGCGGTGACCGGCCTGGCCCGGTCGGACTCCTCGGCCGCGGCCCTGGCGGCGAAGGGCGTCCAGGTGCGACGCGGCGACCTGGGTGATCTGGACGTGCTGCGTGCCGCGGCCCGCGACGCCGATGGGGTGGTGCACCTCGCGTTCCGCCACGACGTTGCCTTCGGCGGGGACTTCCAGGCCGCGGTCGACTCCGACCTCGCGGCGATCGAGGTGTTCGGGGAGGTCCTCGCCGGGACCGACCGGCCGCTGGCGATCGCGTCGGGGGTGGCCGGCCTCAAGCCGGGTGCGGTCGCCACCGAGCAGGACCGACCCGACCCCTTCCCCGGCCCGGGCGGCCGGGTCCTCAACGAGCGGGTCGGGCTTGCGCTGGCCGATCGCGGCGTGCGGTCGATGAGTGTCCGCTTCGCCCCCACCGTCCACGGGCAGGGCGACAGCGGGTTCATCGCCATGGTCGTGGCCGCGGACCGGGCGGCCGGCTCCGCCGGCTACCTCGGGGACGGTCTCAACCGCTGGCCCGCGGTGCACCGCTCGGACGCCGCGCGGCTGGTCCGTCTCGGCATCGAGGGCGCGCCCGCCGGGTCGGTGCTGCACGCGGTGGCCGAGGAGGGTGTCGTCCTCCGCGATGTCGCCGAGGCGATCGGGCGGGGCCTGCACCTGCCGGTCATGTCCGTCCCGGCGGAGCAGGCCGAGTCCCGGTTCGGGTTCCTCGCCGGCTTCCTCGGCATGGACATCCCGGTCTCCGCCACGCTGACCCGCGAGGCACTCTCCTGGGTCCCGACGGGGCCGGGACTCGTCGCAGACCTCGACCTGGGCCACTACTTCACCGTGCAGGCGGGTTGAGATGAGCGAGGCCATCTGGGTCCTCGGTGCGACCGGCCGGTCGGGCCGGGGGATCGCCCGGCGACTGCACGGGACCGGCCACACCGTCGTCCTGGCCGGGCGGGACGCGGCCCGGCTCGCACCCGTCGCGGGCGAGCTGGGTGGTGCCGAGGTCGTGACCGGTTCCCTCGACTCGCTGCTGGAACAGCTCGGTCGGGCCGCGCCGAGGGTCGTGGTGAACACGATCGGGCCCTTCGCCCGGACGTCGGCGCCGGTCGTCGACGCCTGTCCGGCGGGTACCCACTACGTCGACATCGGCAACGAGATCGCAGGCCTGCAGGCCGTCCTCGACCGGCACGGGCGGGCGGTCGCCCGCGGCAGCACGCTCGTGACCGGCGCCGGCTTCGGCGTGGTCGCCACCGAGAGCGCCGTCCGGCGCGTGTGCGAGGGGCGGGCGGCGCCGGCGCGGGTCCGGGTCGACGCGATCGCGTCGCTGGCCCTGGAGGACGGCGTCATCGGGTCCGCGCTGGCGGGCAGCATGCTCGACGGCGCACCCGACGGCGGTCGCCGCGTCGAGGGTGGCCGCCTCGTCCGGTTCCCGGTGGCCGGAGCCCGACAGCACCTGAGGACCCCGGGCGGGGACGTGGTCACCACGTCCGCCCTGCCGACGGGTGACCTCCTCGCCGCGTGGCGGGCCAGTCGCGCCGACTCCGTCCTCGCCGCGTCGTCGGCGATCCCCTCCGGGCCGGCAGTCCGAGCGGTCTTCCCGGTGATGTCGCTGCTGCTGCGCTCGTCGGCGCTGCGTCGCTTCGCGGTCGACCGCGTCGCGCGGATCCCCATCCGCGCCCGCGAGGCGGCCACGCCGTTCTCCTGGGGCCACGCCCGCGCCGAGTGGGACGACGGCACCGACCGCGAGGGCTGGCTGCGCCTCGGCGACGCCCAGGAGTTCACCGAAGCCGTGGCCGCCGAGGTCGCCCGCCGCCTGCACGGCCAGCAGGGCCGGCCGGGCGCCCACACCCCGGGCGCGCTGTTCGGGGCTTCACTGGCCACCGACGTCGGCGGCGAGTTCGTCCCTGTACAGCTCGCGGCGGCCTAGGTCCAACGCCGTGCTCCCGGTCAGCGGTGTCCCTCCCGATCTGCAGGGCCCTCGCGGGGGGCCGCCGGAGGCTGCGGCTCGGCGCCCCCGTCGACAGCTACGGTCGCCCGGCGACACCCGCTGCTGACGCCCGCTGCTGACGCCCGTCGACCGCACAGATCGGACGGTTCCCATGGCCCGGCCCCGCGCCTTCGCGCAGGTCGACGTGTTCTCGGCCACGCCCTACCGGGGGAACCCGGTCGCCGTCGTCCTGGACGGCGCCGGCCTGGACACTCCCGCGATGCAGCAGTTCGCCGCCTGGACGAACCTGTCGGAGACCACGTTCGTCACGGCGCCGTCCTCACCGGGCGCCGACTACCGGCTCCGGATCTTCACTCCCGGTGGCGAGCTGCCCTTCGCCGGGCACCCGACACTCGGCTCGGCGCACGCGTGGCTGGAGGCGGGAGGCACACCGTCCCGAGCGGAGCTCGTCGTACAGGAGTGCGGAGGCGGGCTGGTCGAGGTCGCGGTCGAGCGGGATGCCGGCCGGCTCAGCTTCCGGGCGCCGGCGCTCGTCCGCCAGGGACCTCTCGACGAGGTCCTGATCGAGCAGATCGTCCGCGGCCTGCGGATCCACCGCGACGACGTCCTGGACCACCAGTGGGTCGACAACGGACCGGGCTGGGCGGCCGTGCGCCTGGCCTCCGCGCGTCAGGTCCTCGACCTCGAGCCCGACGACAGCCAGCTGAGCGACCTCGTGCTGGGCGTGGTCGGTCCGTACCCGGCGGGTTCCGCGCACCACGTCGAGGTCCGCGCGTTCGCCCTCCCGGCAGGCGTCCGGGAGGACCCGGTCACCGGCAGCCTCAACGCCGGCATCGCCGCCTGGCTCATCGCCTCCGGCCAGGCCCCGCCCGCGTACACGGCCAGTCAGGGGCAGCGGGTCGGACGCCGCGGCGAGGTCAGCGTCCGAGCCGACGGACCGGCGCTGTGGGTCGGCGGCGCGTGCACGACCTGCGTCCGCGGGGTCGTCCACCTCTGAGGCAGCGGCGTCCGGTGGCTCGGGCTCGGGCTCGAACGCCAGACCCGGCGCCGGCGGCCGGTCGTCTGGACGAGCTCGTCGCGCGTGCCCGAACGACCCGAGCGCGCAGTCGAGTACTCGATCGGCTGGCCGGGGAGCCGGGAGGCCGTTCCAGCGCTGGTGCCCGTACTCGACTGCCCGCCGGACGGGTCCCAAAGTGCTGCTCGCGGCCCGCGACGGGGCCGGTGGCCCTTCGTCAGGCCCGGGTGCGGCGGCGTTCGCGGAGCAGCTCCACCGCGATCGGGAGGACCGACACGACCACCACCAGGGCGACGATCGGGAGCAGGTAGCGGTCGATGCTCGGGATCCGCGACCCCAGCACGTACCCCAGCAGGGTCACCCCCACCGCCCACGGGAGCCCACCGACGACGTTCCACAGCGCGAACCGCCCCGCGCTGACCCCGCTGATACCCGCGAGGGGGTTCATCACCGTCCGCACCACCGGGATGAACCGGGCCAGCACCAGGGCCTTCCCGACCCCGTACC